>Ga0247803_1000893_pt1 | contig 15746 bp, 17 predicted proteins | sample UWRJL014104B1_FD_180928 | JGI IMG/M metagenome (GOLD analysis project Ga0247803, IMG submission 180928) | Plant litter microbial communities from Arlington Agricultural Research Station in Wisconsin, United States - UWRJ-L014-104B-1 | ecosystem: Environmental > Terrestrial > Plant litter >...
AGAAGCAACAGAAAATAAAGTTGATCCGGTAAATCCTGAACAAACTGAGAGTCAGAAGGAAGTGGCTCCGAAGCTACCTTTCAGGCCAACAATGAAGCCAAAAGCAGAAGCAACAGAAAATAAAGTTGATCCGGTAAATCCTGAACAAACTGAGAGTCAGAAGGAAGTGGCTCCGAAGCTACCTTTCAGGCCAACAATGAAGCCAAAAGCAGAAGCAACAGAAAATAAAGTTGATCCGGTAAATCCTGAACAAACTGAGAGTCAGAAGGAAGTGGCTCCGAAGCTACCTTTCAGGCCAACAATGAAGCCGAAAGCCGAAGCAACAGAAAATAAAGTTGATCCGGTAAATCCTGAACAAACTGAGAGTCAGAAGGAAGCGGCTCCGAAGCTGCCTTTCAGGCCAACAATGAAGCCGAAAGCCGAAGCAACAGAAAATAAAGTTGATCCGGTAAATCCTGAACAAACTGAGAGCCAGAAGGAAGCGGCTCCGAAGCTGCCTTTCAGGCCAACAATGAAACCGAAGGTTGGAGCAAAAGCAAATCCTGAAAATCAGGAAAATCCCGTAAATCCTGATCCGAAGGAATAATTATCAACGAATGGAAGCAGCAGCTTTTTACAGCTTTTCTATACTTGCCATTACAGCGGCATTATTTATTTTATTTTCAAAAAATCTGGTTTATGCGGCGTTTGCCCTGTTCCTGACTTTCCTGGGAGTTGCAGCACTTTACGTTCTGGCCGGAGCCGATTTTTTAGCTGTAACCCAAATCATGGTTTACGTGGGAGGAATATTGGTATTGCTGATATTTGGAATTATGCTAACTCAGAAAACAAATAAAGAATCCATATCTTCCACACCAAATCGCATCGAAGCTCCTTCAACACGCGTGGTCTGGGGCTCCATGATTGGTGTTGGCTTGTTTACTTTCCTAAGTTACGTCATCGCCAATGCCCGTTTCCAAATGAGCGGAAATATTATAAGCAGCAAATCGACAATCAGGACCATTGGTGTTGAACTGATGACCAGCCATCTCCTGCCATTTGAAATTGCAGCCATTTTGTTGCTTGTGGCTTTAATTGGTGCGGCTTATCTGGCCCTAAACCGTAATCCTGCGTCATGAACACAATACCCCTCGAACATTATCTTTTTGTCGGTGCGGCACTTTTTAGCATCGGGCTTGCGATTGCAATCACCAAAAAGCACTTTATTGGTATTTTACTGGGCATCGAACTGATGCTGAATGCGGTCAATATCAATCTCATTGCTTTCAGCCGTTATGATCCTGGAAAGTTAAGCGGACAGCTTTTTGCTCTTTTTGTCATTGTTGTTGCAGCGGCCGAGGTAACTGTGGCTTTGGCGATTATATTGAGGGTTTACGGCCATTTTAAAACCGTTGATCCGGATAAGGTAAGTAATTTGAAAAAATAACAGGGCAGAAGAAACGGCAGGTAAAAAGGATATATTTGTCGACTTGTTACTTTTTCCTTTTCCGTCTTATCTAAAATGAATTGGCTTTTTCTCTTCCTCGCATTTTTAATTGGCATATCAAATGCCGTACAATCCGGAGTGAATGTGCAGCTTCGGGAATCACTCAATAACCCAATACTGGCCGCTCTTATCTCTTTTGGCATTGGAACGTTGATTTTGGCAGTTGCTTTTGCCTGCTTCAATAAAAATCCGGTTCCCGATATTACAGATTTCAAACAAATTCCTTACACCCGTTTTTTCGGCGGACTGCTTGGTGCATTTTATGTGCTTACCGTCGTTTTTATTGTCAGGGACATTGGTCCTGCCAACATGATATGCCTTGTCGTTGCCGGACAAATGATTGCAGCTATGACCATTGATCACTTTGGTTTTCAGGGCTTTGCGGTTCACCAGATCACACTCCCCAGAATTGCCGGAGCAGTTTTACTGGTTGCAGGCGTGTACTTGATTTTGAAAAATTGATCAAAAAAAGAGTCTCGCCAAATTGGCAAAACTCTGGTTAAAATGCTATAAATCAGTTTGATTACTAGTCCGCCACCACTTCTCCATACAAATCAAATTCCTCTGCAGAAGTGATTTTTACATGGGCATAATCTCCCAGTCTTACATATTGTTTCGCAGAAACAAGAACTTCATTATCAACCTCTGGAGAATCGAATTCGGTACGGCCAATAAAATGTCCACCCTCTTTCCGGTCAAAAAGCACCTTATAAGTATTTCCTATTTTTTGCTGATTCAGTTCATAAGAAATTCCCTGCTGCAATTCCATGATCGCATCTGCCCTTTCCTGCTTTATTTCAGCCGGAATATCATCTTCCATGGTGTAGGAATGCGTATTATCTTCATGTGAATACTGAAATGCTCCCAAACGGTCAAAACGCATTTTTTCAACAAATTCGTAGGTTTCGTCGAACAACGACTCCGTCTCTCCCGGGTGGCCTACGATCAATGTTGTACGCAATGCTATTCCCGGTACTTTCGCACGAATTGTTTCAATCAATGCTTCCGTTTTTTCACGTGTAATTCCCCTTCTCATGGACTTCAAAATCTCCGAAGATCCCGATTGCAAAGGCATATCCAGGTATTTACAGATATTACTGCGCTCGTTCATCACATCCAGAATATCCATTGGAAAACCCGCAGGATAGGCGTATTGCAGTCGAATCCATTCGATGCCTTCCACATCTGAAAGCTGCGCCAGTAAATCGGATAAATTTCTCTTTTTATAAATATCCAGACCGTAGTACGTAAGGTCCTGGGCAATCAGAATAAGTTCTTTCGTCCCACGTTTTGCCAGAGATTTTGCTTCCTTCACCAATTCCTCGATAGAACGGGAAACGTGCGTTCCGCGCATAATTGGTATAGCACAAAAACTGCAAGGACGATCACAACCTTCGGCAATTTTAAGGTAAGCATAATGTGCAGGCGTTGTCAGCAAGCGCTCTCCAACCAGTTCGTGCTTGTAATCCGCTTTTAATGTTTTGAGCAAACGCGGAAGTTCATTCGTTCCGAACCATGCATCAATGGAAGGAATTTCTATTGAAAGTTCGTCTTTGTAGCGGTGCGACAAACAGCCGGTTACGTATACTTTATCAACAATTCCTGCGGCTTTTGCATCCGCATAGCGCAAGATCGTATTGATGGATTCTTCCTTGGCATTGTCTATAAATCCGCAGGTATTGATCACGACAATTTGCGAATTATCTTTTTTGGATTCATGTGCTACGTCAAATCCGTTTCCTTTAAGCTGTGTATAAAGAACTTCCGAATCAACCAGATTTTTGGAACATCCCAGCGTGACAATATTTACTTTATTTTTAACTATTCCTTTGGTTTTCATTGAGAGAAGCCAAAGCAGACATTTGTCGGCTCTCAGCTTATTTAATTAGTAACAAAACTATTTCACTTGCATGCAAACAACTGATTGTGAGCTATAAAACGGGACGCAAAGTTCGGCAAAATTTAGATAACAATTTAACTTATATAAGGAAATCGTTTTACTTCATATTTTACCGGAGCATTTTTAAAATATTCCTGAATCACCCAAGAGCCATCCATTCTATCAGAAAGAACTAAAAAATCTCCATCAGTCAGATAATAAGTCAGATAACTGAAATTTAGTTTCGTATTGGTACGAACAATGCGGATTCTATCGACATTGTCTTTTTTCAATTTTACAATTCTCCCATCTAAATTTATTTCAATCTCGTGGCTTTCAGGATAAGTTGAAATAACTACATTCTCTGTATACTTCCAGTGATTTACCAACAACCACAGATATAAAACAACAAGAAACAGAAGCATTGCGAAAACTATAAAGACAAGCAGGTAACTAAGCCAGGCCAAATGTTGCGAACCGTGTACTTCCATTCTAAAAAGCAATCTGAAAAACATCCCGGCCTGAATGACCATGTAATAAATCAAACCGTTTTCCAAAGTTGCAAAATACTGAAAAGCAGTTGTCTGGTAAATCCTTTCCACTTTTAAAGGAGAATTCTCTCCAATCGTATCTTTGGTAAACTCCAATAGCTTCCAAATACACCAGCCAAAAATTCCAAAAACAAATAAAAAAACAGAAAAGGTATCCATAATAAAAAAGTATCCCGAAAACAGGTTCTGAAGATACTCTTTTTATAAATTTAACCTGAACTAAATTTCAACAACGGCTGTAAGGGCGGATGAAGGATGAATTATCCGATTTTTTTAAACAGGGAATCTACGAATTCGCTTCTGTCAAATACCTGTAAATCATCCATTTTCTCTCCGACACCAATGTATTTAACTGGTATTTTAAATTCGTCCGAAATACCGATTACAACGCCGCCTTTCGCAGTTCCGTCCAGTTTTGTAATGGCAAGAGCTGTGATTTCAGTTACTTTGGTAAACTCACGTGCCTGAATGACGGCATTTTGACCTGTGCTTCCGTCAAGTACGAGCAGTACTTCATGCGGCGCATCCGGAATGATTTTTTGCATTACACGCTTGATCTTCGAAAGTTCGTTCATCAGGTTAACTTTCGTATGCAGCCTTCCAGCGGTATCGATAATGATCACATCGGCACCAATCTCCATTCCTTTTTTCAATGCATCATAGGCAACAGCGGAAGGATCAGTGTTCATGCCATGGTCAATAACGGGAACATCCACCCTTTTGCCCCAAAGTTTCAATTGCTCCACTGCCGCAGCGCGAAATGTATCTGCTGCACCCAACACCACTTTGTGTCCGCGCTGGTGAAACTGATGTGCCAGCTTTCCAATAGTCGTTGTTTTACCAACACCATTCACGCCTACAACCATAATCACGTAGGGCTTTGGAAGATGCTCGGTTTCAAAACTGTCTGTGACGTCAACTGATTTATTTTCGATAAGCAAGGCAGCAATTTCCTCGCGGAGAATAATATCCAACTCGGCTGTGGTTGCATATTTATCCCTTGCTACACGCTCCTCGATACGCTTGATTACCTTTACAGTGGTTTCAACACCGACGTCCGAGCTCACCAGTATGTCTTCCAATTCATCCAGAACGTCCTCATCTATCGTCGTTTTTCCGACTACCGCACGGGCAAGTTTTCCGAAGAAACTGTCCTTAGTTTTTTCAAGGCCTTTATCTAATGTTTCTTTTTTTTCTTTTGAAAAAAAACCAAATAAGCTCATAATTGGCGTTGGGGTGAAGTCAATAAAATAAGTGTGCTCAATTTCAAATACCGAAATCTTTATTTTCCATTCAAAAATAAAACAAAAAAAGTCCCTGAAGGGACTTTTCATAAATTCAATATAGAAACCTGAAACACAAATGCATTTCGCATTAGTTTTTCAGAGCACTTTGAACCCCGTCAAGAGGAACAATTTCTTCTTTGAAGGTATACGCTCCGGTTTTTGGAGATTTTACGGCTTTAATCACTTTCGCAAATGCTTTACCGCCTTCTTTTTTCAGGGTAGCAACTACTTTCTTTGCCATATCTGTATATAGTTTAAATGTTATCAGTTCTTATTTAAAACGTACACACTTAAATATCAACCATTTTAATGGCCAAAATCATTTCGCATGCAGCCTTGGTATAGCCTTATTTAATCTCTTTGTGCAGAGTATAACGTCTCAGGAATGAATTGAATTTTTTCAATTCCATACGGCTAGGCGTATTCTTACGATTTTTTGTAGTCACATAACGCGACATACCCGGAACACCACTTTCTTTTTGCTCAGTGCACTCCAATATAACCTGTACTCTATTACCTTTCTTAGCCATTACTTTACATCGTTTTACAAATAGGACTGCAAAAGTAACAACATTTACTATTATTCACAATAATTTATTTTAAATAAAAAATAAAAATAAACATTTTACTTTCATCAATAAGTACATAAACTTTTGAATGAAAGGAAGTTATGGTCAATTTATCTATTTTATGAATCAACGAATTATTAATGATATGCGGGAAATCTAATGCAAACTTGCTTTCTTCGTGTATAGATTTATCGGTAAATACGGTAAGATGGCGGAAATTCTTTAAAAAATTTAAAACAATGACACTTAAAAAAAGTACTTCTTTGGCTGTGATTGCCCTGGCAGCCTCAGTATGGATTGGTTGTTCTTCAAAAGAAGACAAGGAAAAATATGACCATTATTACGGATCTGGGAGCAAAGCCAGAGAAGAAACTGCGCTTGTGGCTATACAAAACGATAGAAAAAATCCCTTACCAGAAGAAATTCCTGCTGCAAAACCAGCTGCTGCGGGCGCGGATTCTGCGAAAGCAACTGCTGACACAACTGCTGCTCCGGCCGCAGAAACCAAACCAAAACGTAAACCTGTCCCTGCTGACGTATCGGCTTTGCTGAACAAACATGCATGTCTGGCTTGTCATCAGCCATATGATAAGATCATAGGGCCGGCTTATGCAGAGGTTGCTAAAAAGAAATATACGGTTGATCAAATCGTTGAGCTGGTTCATAGCCCCAAACCGGAACACTGGCCTGGTTTCCCTCCAATGGCTCCTATGACACACGTTCCAAAAGCTGACATTGCTGTAATTGCGGGCTGGATTAATTCGTTGTAGTCCTGATTAAAATTAAACACACATTGACTTAAAAAACGGCCGGTTTAGATTTTTGCTGGCAATTTTATAATATAATTTAGCGGAAAATCAGAAAATACGGGTCGTTCATTATCATGGACGACCCGTATTTGTATCTTTGTGAAAGCATTGCAATTTATTATGACCCAAAACGAAATCCATCCCTCAGACATAAGTGAAGAAATTCTGGCCTCTTACGAGTCTGTAATTGGTCTCGAAGTTCATTGTCAACTCCTGACTGAGTCTAAATTATTCGCTTCTGACCGCAACCTTTTTGGCACAGAACCGAATACCAATATAGGTCCTCTGACATTGGCTTTGCCGGGAACATTGCCAAAAGTGAATAAAAAAGCGGTCGAATATGCGGTTCGCATTGGTCTGGCCTGCGATTGCTCCATCAGCCGCCGGACAATTTTTGACAGAAAAAATTATTTCTATCCTGACCTTCCAAAAGGCTATCAGATTTCACAGGATAAGAAACCGATTTGTGAGAATGGAGGCGTTACCATTGCAATAAAAGGCCAGGATGGCAAAATGGTTGAAAAGCTGATCCGTTTTCACCACATACATTTGGAAGAAGATGCAGGAAAATCTGTTCACGACGGCAGTGATCTGGAAACGCTTCTGGATTACAACCGCGCCGGAACGCCATTGGTCGAGATGGTTTCAGAACCGGATTTAAGGTCAGCCGATGAAACCGGTGCGTTTGTGACCGAAATCCGTCGTCTTGTGAGATATTTGGGTATTAGCGACGGAAATATGGAAGAGGGTTCCCTGCGCTGCGATGTCAATGTATCTGTCAGAAAAAAAGGCGAAACTGAGCTTGGTGTGAAGGTTGAGGTTAAAAATATGAACTCGATCCGTAACATGATGCGTGCTATTACGCATGAGACAAAGAGACAGGTGGCGCTGATCGAAAATGGCGACCATATTCAGCAGGAGACGCGTATGTTTGATGTTGAATCGGGCAATACCTATGGAATGCGAATGAAGGAGACGATGAATGATTACCGGTATTTCCCGGATCCCGATCTGAGTCCGATCGTAATTTCGGAGGAATGGCTGGAAAGTATCCGTTCAGCAATGCCTTCGCTGCCAAAAGAGTTAAGGGAGAAATTCGTAAAGGTATACGGCATTCCTGCATACGATGCTCTGGTACTGACCGATACGAAAGAAATTGCCGATTATTTTGAACAGGTTTGTGCCAAAACCAGTGCCTACAAATCCGCGTCCAACTGGCTCATGGGACCGGTTAAATCGTATCTTAACGAACACGACGGCGACATTGCTTTATTTCCTGTAAAAGCTGAAAAGCTGGCAGCATTAATCGATTTGAGTGAATCAGGTGTTGTAAGTAACTCTGTGGCTTCCCAGAAAATATTTCCGTTGATGCTCAAAGATCCTGAGCGTTCACCCAATGACATTGCCATTTCAAATAACTGGCTTCAAAATAGCAATACAAATGAGCTTGAAACGTTGGTAAATGAGGTTATTGCATCCATGCCGGATAAAGTTGCCGCTTACCGGAAAGGCAAAAAAGGGCTGCTTGGATTATTTGTGGGAGAAATCATGAAAAAATCAAACGGCGCTGCGGATCCTAAGCTGGTAAATCAGTTACTGGCAGAAAAACTCTGAACTACTGTCACGCATTTTTATATAAAATTTGACAAAAATTATGATGAAGTTCGATAAAAAAAGCCTGCTGATTATTTTTTTGATGATAGGTTATCTTTCTGTGGCTCAGGCACAGATTTCCCCTTTACAGTTTACTGTAAACGGAAAGATCAAAAACGGGCAAAAAGGGGAGAAGGTTATCCTCTTCAAATCAATGGCCAACGGTTCAGCAGTAAAACTGGATTCCACGCTACTTACGGCCGATGGCACATTTTCCATCAAAGGAACAGAAAATGACAGAGGAAGCTTTTTTACGCTTAATCTTGCTGATCGACAAAAAGTTGTACTTCTTGTAGAAGGCGGAGAAACGCTAAATATTCTGGCTGACGGCTTTACTAAAGACAGTAAAGGAAGTGTTGGTAAAGCTGAAATTACAGGCTCTAAAAACATGGAATATTATTCCAAAATCGACGCCTTAATGCAGACATTCGCAGCCAAAGTGACCCATTGGAATGAAGAATACGCCACAGCAGAAGAGAAAAAAGACACCAAAAAAATTCAGCAAATTCAGCAGGCATATGCAGCAGCTGATATGGAACGCCTGGCAACGATCAGAAAGTTGCTTCCGGAAATGGGCACTTCATTGGTAGCCCTTTTTACTGCGAATAATTTTTTAAGTCCGGAGGCAGACTTACCCATGTTGAAAAAACTGGCTGATGATTTCTCCAAAGTGCAACCCACCCCTACCCTGGCGCAAGGATTTATTGGTCAGATCAAACGCGTGGCGGGTTTGTCAGTAGGTGATGTGGCTCCCGATTTTACACTAAATGACCCGGAAGGAAAAGCTATTACACTTTCTTCTTTACGTGGAAAGTTGGTACTCATCGACTTTTGGGCTTCCTGGTGCGGTCCATGTCGTCAGGAGAATCCAAATGTGGTGCGTATGTATGACAAATTTAAAGATAAGGGCTTTTCCATTTACGGCGTTTCATTGGATAAAGAGGCAAATGCCTGGAAAGCTGCAATTAAAAAGGACAACCTTACGTGGCTGCACGGTTCTGATTTAAAATACTGGAATTCGGTTGTTGCCCAAACATATGGCGTAAGTGCAATTCCGGCGACTTATTTAGTGGATAAAGACGGTAAAATTATTGCAAAAAATCTTCGTGGAGGAGCATTGGAAGCAAAGCTTGGAGAACTTCTTGGTGCGCAGTAAATTTTAAAAACTATAAAAGAAAAGACCCGTTGGAAAAATTTCCTGCGGGTCTTTTTTAATGTCCGGATTCGTCAAATTACGATTGCATTCCAGCCAGATCATAATGAAATTTTAATGGATCAGGGTATAAGAATTTATAATCATAAAAATTTGAAAGCTTCTCAGCAGAAATCACTTTATAATCAGGTTTAATTTCCTGGTCTATAAACGTAGGTGGTTCCCAGCCAAACCGGGAACATGTGCTCTCGTAAATCTCTTTACGGGTGGGATGCAATGGTGCTACAATGTTAAAAGTTTCATTGACCACGCCGTTTTCGATCATGGTAACGATGATTTCTGCCGCATCGTCCGGATGAATATAATTTACCGGCAAATCACCGGTTATCATATCTTTTTGTCCTTTTACATACTTTCCGGGAATACGTTCGTAACCGATCAGCCCTCCCAAACGAAGCACAGAAACCGTTATTTCCGGCCTTAACGCCAGAATCAGATTTTCGGCAATCACAAAATCAGGGGATGCCGACTGCCCAGGAGAAACTACATCTTCTTCGCTCACAATTCTGTTCAGGTCAGGATAAATTCCTGTCGAACTGATAAAAATTATTTCCTTAACCGGCGACTCCTTCACATTGTTCGTAATGGCCTCGATTTGAGCGGGATAAAACCCGGGCTCGTTTTTGGATAGTCGTGGAGGAATCGAAATAACGAGCGTATCAGTGTCCAAAAAAGATTTGATGGTCGCTTCCCCGGTAGAAAAATCAGGATTCAAACCAAATAAAAATGCTTCAATACCAGCGTTTTCAAATAATTGAAGTTTTGAATCAGAAGTCGTGCTTCCTTTTACTGCGGATGTAATATCATGTTTCAAAAGACGTTTAGCTAATGAAAAACCGAGCCATCCGCAGCCGAGAATGCTTATTCTTTTTTTTGCTATTTTTGAATCTTTATTAATCATCTTGCTTATTTCCTCCCAATGAATTTTGTACGGTTCCTGATATTTTTGACTTGCTTATCCTTAATGATATTTTCCTGCAAAACCGGTTCCCGCGACGAAACGGAAGCTACCACAAAGGTTCATGCAAATGTTGAAAACCTGGATCAGGAGCTTTTCGCCAGTAAATCGGTAAATGATGTACAAAGTTTTTTAAATAAACATTCCTATCTGGCTCCATTGTATTTTGCGGATGCACAGGCAGATCCGTCGCAACTGGCTGGCCGGCTTTATAATATTCTTCAAAATCCGGATTTCAGAACTTTCAGAAGTCAGGTTGATTCAATTATTGGCAACCGTGATTCCGTCATTATAAAACCCTTAAATGAAGCTTTTGGACGAATTAAAAGTCATTACCCCAATTTCAAAGCGCCCGCTGTCAAATTTATCATGACTGGTTTCACTGGCAACGACCTTTACATATCGGACTCACTGATCATCATCGGTCTTGATTATTTTGGCGGTCCGAAAGCAAATTACCGACCCGACGTCTTTGATTATCAGCTCAGAAAATATCAGAAAGAATACATTGTTCCGTCCATCATCTTCTTCATGTCAAACAAATACAACCATGTAAAAGCAGGAGATGCTTCGCTTCTTGCAGAGATGATTGGTTATGGAAAAGCCTTCGAGTTTGTAAAGCAAATTCTTCCCAAAACGCCGGAAAGCGTGATTCTGGGTTATTCGGAAGACAATTTGAAACGGACTTATAATAGTCAGCAGGAAATTTGGTCATTCTTTATAACCAATAAATTACTTTACGAAAACAATGAATTAAAGAAACAAAAATTCATCGGTGAACGCCCTTTCACAACTGAAATCGGGAACAAGGTTCCGGGTGGAATCGCCAGATGGTTTGGATGGAGAATTGTTCAACTTTATATGAAAGAAAACCAGGATCTGACGCTTCCCGAACTGATGCAAAAGGACAACGCCACCGTAATATTGCAGGAATCAGGATATAAAGGTCAAAAGGACGAAGAGGAGTAAGTTTTTTGCTTACTTTTACCAGGCAAATACTATTTGAGGGCAAAATAAAGTGTAACGTTTTTCATTGCCATTGCCCTGTAAACCGAATCTCTGACATCTTTTACAATGCCGCTGACGCTTCTTATATTTTTACTTGCAGTTCCTGGATTTGTGGTCGTTGGCGTATATCTTGAGCGTAAAGTTTCAGCCTTTATTCAGGATCGCATGGGACCGATGGAAGTCGGTAAGTGGGGTTTACTACAACTTTTTGCTGATCTACTAAAATTACTTCAAAAGGAAGACATTGTTCCAAAAGCAGCCGATCGGCGCCTTTTTCTGATTGCACCCATTATCATTTTTGTTTCGGTATTTGCCGGTTTTGCGGTTATTCCTCTGGCTCCCGGCCTCTCAGGTTCCGGAGCAGCCGCAGGTGTTTTTTTTCTGATGACCATTATTTCTGTCGACGTAATCGGCCTTTTAATGGCTGGATGGGGTTCTAACAACAAATTCGCTTTGTATGGTGCCATGCGTGCCGTAGCGCAAATCGTCTCTTACGAAGTGCCACTTGGGTTGTCCATCCTGTGCGTGGTTATGCTCTCACAAACGCTTGATTTACAAATTATCAGCTTTCAGCAAGGAATTTACAGTCCGGATACGATTTATCTTTTTGGCATGAAACGGCTGGGCATAGATGTAACCGCCATTGGTGGTTTTTTTAGCTGGAACATTGTCCGAAACCCTTTTTTACTGCTGGCCTATGTTGTCTTTTTTATAGCTTCTCTTGCAGAATGTAACCGTGCTCCTTTCGACTTACCAGAAGGCGAATCTGAACTTGTGGCTGGTTTTCATACCGAATATTCAGGTATGCGCTGGGCGTTATTTATGCTGTCTGAATATGGAATGATGCTTTTGGTTTCCCTGCTGGGAGCGATACTTTTTCTGGGAAGCTGGAATACACCATTTCCAAATATTGGCCCAATCAAACTGGCAGAATGGACAAGTGGAGAACCTGGAACCTGGTTTGGCTATCTTTCAGGTGCTTTCTGGCTTCTTGCGAAAGCGCTTGGTGGTGTATTGGTACAAATGTGGGTGCGCTGGACACTTCCACGTCTGCGTGTTGATCAGCTCATGTACCTGGGATGGAAAGTACTTACGCCGGTTGGATTGGTATTATTCTTTATTTCAGGAATCTGGCGATTGGCAGGAATCTGAAAGTAGTTTTAAGTAAACAGGCCTCAAAACTGACTTTCAATTGTTTACATTTTACCTAATTCCCGCCTTATTCAGCGATTTCTGCTCCGTCCAGAATGTAATTCATTTGGTAAATGTCATCGGCATTGAGTTTTAGGGTGCCAACCAAAGTCAAACGTTCGTCTGTTTTAAACTTTCTCGCATTTTTCTTGAAATTCAAAGTCATTACGGTTTCAGGCCCGGCTCCTCCGCAGAAGAAGCAAGCGCTAAACGGAAACGCAGATAACACATACAAATTAGCATCCAGATCCACAGGAAGTATGTAACCCGTAATGAAAACCGGCTGATTTTTTAATTTCTGAACACTGGGACCGAAAGTCGGGTGCAGCATGTAAATGGATTCTTCGGGATACCATTTTTTCTTAAAAGTAACATCCCGCAAAGTTTCCCAGGTTAACTTCACAGGAACAGCCTTGGAAGTCTCTATGGGCTTGAATGCAAACAAAGAAACAGCAACGGCAAATATCAGAATGAAGCGAAAAGATCTCATTTAACGGTAATTTTAGAAATGATTTGTACTCAGGATGGTAAACAAATTTACGACGAATATCATTCCTCTGCCAATGTCCTCGATATATTTAGTTTGTAAATACCAAGTGAAGGTAAAGCAGCAGCCAACAAGCCAATGGCAAGCGCGGCAATAAACAGATAAATTTCCTCCGGCAGCAAACTGAATTCTTTAACGGAGTAATGAAAATCCTGTTCGGCTGCCTTGCTGAACAGCAGCAACCCCAGGCGGCTTATCGTAATTCCGGCAACATATCCGATTATTGCCAGCATCAATCCCTCCAATAAAAGCATAAAGAACAATTTTGTACGGGTAGCGCCGATTGAAAGCATCAAGGCCATTTCATACTTTCTTTCCTTCAATGAATTATAAAGAGAAATAAATACGCTGACCCCCGCGATTGAAATAATGATCATTGCAAGTGCCTGCAATGTTTCTATTCCAATGCCCAGTAACGAAAACAAACGATTGATCTCAATACTTGGCAAAGCTGCCTGCATGGAAGTATTTTCGTTAATCTGCCGGGGCAATGTGATCAGTCCCATTGGATTTCTGAACTGGATCAATGCGCTGGTAACTTGCTTTTCCTCTTCGTGCTCCAATTCAGAATGCAGTGAATCAGCATCTGGCTCAGCAGCGGTTTCGGCATGCTCGTGAATATCCCAGACACTGGAAAGACTTGTCAGTATCAATTGATCTACAACAGAACCGGTAGCATCAAAGATACCAACCACTTTGTATTTTTTATCTCCATGCTTTTCTCCTTCTGTATCCAGGCCATGTGAGCTGGCAAATGTATCGCCCAATTTAAGTCCCAGAATCCGCGCAACTTTGCTTCCAACCGTTACGTCCATTGATTCTTCAAATAACTTTCCTGAAAGAACTTTTGCCTGAAAATGCTCCGGATATTTGGACGTTGTACCCACAATCCGGTATCCCATGTAATTGTCCCCCATCGATAACGGTATCACCGTTTTGACAAACGGGTTTCTTTTCAGTGTGTTCACTTCTGCAAGCGGTACGTTTCCTGTTGGCGCATCGATCTGGTAAATACTTGACAGGATGAGTTGCAAAGGGCTTCCTTTGGCTCCAACGACCATATCAATGCCGCGGATATTTCTCCTGAACTGTTCATCCAGCTGCTTGTTTAGCAAAAAAAGCAAAGAAATCATTCCTATTCCCAGCGTGAGCAAAAGTGCGCTTAAAAAACTGTTCAGCTTTTTCTCTTTTAAATTTGCCAGACTTATTTTTAAAATATTCATTTTTAAATTCTAAAAATTGTTTTTAATTAAGGTTATTTCTACAATCGAATTCCTGATTAATTATAGAAAAACCTGGTTGGCAAATTCGTCTTTTAAACGTTGATCATGCGTTACTACAACCAGACTTGCACCAATCAATGCCGATTGTTTTTTTAGTAAATCAATCACTTTACGGCAATTATTATCATCCAGGCTGGAAGTAGGTTCGTCTGCCAGAATGACTTTGGGACTATTCATTAAAGCTCGGGCGATGCTTACACGTTGCTGCTCTCCCTGGCTGAGCTGATTCGTTTTTTTCGACAAATGTTCAGCAAAACCCAACTCTTCTGCCAAAAAAATGGCTTTTTCCCTGTCCTGCTTTTGCCCGGCAAAATAATTAGATAACAGAATATTATCCATTACCGAAACAGAACTGACAAAATGAGCTCGTTGAAAAATAATCCCGATATTTTTCGCCCTCGCATTGGTGATCTGTGATGAGTTGAAATTGGTAACATGATCTCCGGCAAGGTAAATTTCACCGGATTGTGGTCTGAGCAAAAGGGCCAGAAGATGCAATAATGTCGTTTTTCCTTTCCCAGACTGGCCCAATATCAGTAAGGTTTCATTACTGGAACAATTGATATCGGGAAAAGTAAAATGTTTTTGACCGGAATAAGAAAACTGGAGATTTTTACTGGAAATCATTGTAAAGTAGCTTTTTTCACCTACACAATAATAGGGAAGTTTTATCTTCTTTGTGACTTGCAATGACATTTATTTGCTATAATGACATGGTATCTGATTAATCTCTTGGTAATGCAACTGACTGTTCGTGTAATAATCTAATTACATAATTATAGTTGCGTGACAAATAAAAGACAAGGAAATACGTTGAAAAGGAGATATTACCTATGGAAAACCAACAACTGTTTTATTTTTGCAAAAATAATAATCTGAAGATGTTTAAACATTTTGATTTACAAGGAGCAAACCGGGCATTTACATTGATGCTCATTTTTGGAATTTTATTACTCCATAATCAGGTCAGTGCGCAAAGCCGGGGTATTTTTGTTCCTTATTCCAGTGTAGGCTTTGGAGTTGGTACTTCCAACTATTATGGAGACATGGCTCCTTACAGGATACCTGTTGCGTCTACATTTAATATGATGCGGTGGAGCGTAGGTGCAAATTATACGCGTCATTTCACACCAAGACTTGCCGCAAGAGCATCGTTTACCTGGGCACGTATTGCGGGTGATGATTATATCATGAACCGTACTTCGAAACGGGAAAACAATATTTTCTATGCCAGAAATCTTCATTTCCGTAATGATCTGAAAGAATTTTCAGTTCAGGGTATTTTCAAGTTAACGCCTGATAACCGCAGTTAC
>Ga0247803_1000894_pt1 | contig 15744 bp, 13 predicted proteins | sample UWRJL014104B1_FD_180928 | JGI IMG/M metagenome (GOLD analysis project Ga0247803, IMG submission 180928) | Plant litter microbial communities from Arlington Agricultural Research Station in Wisconsin, United States - UWRJ-L014-104B-1 | ecosystem: Environmental > Terrestrial > Plant litter >...
CATCGCTTCCTTCGCCCAGCGACTCGTTAAGCAAAATAGTTGTAATACCGGCAGAAAGGTACCGTTTGCCTTCCGTAACGGTTTTAATGGCAAGTATAAGTTCGGCCTTGCCGGTGTTTTTAAGCAAATAGCCCATTGCGCCATTTTTCATCATCTGCTTTATGAACGATGTTTCATCAAAATTAGTAAGCGCTATTATTTTTAACTCCGGAAATTGTTTAAGGATAACCTTGCAGGCATCTATACCACTCCCATCCGGTAGGTTTATATCCAGTAAAAGCACATTTGTTTTCTCATCCAGCCCATTTAGCAAATCTGTAATGGTAGTAAAAAACTGTGCCATACAGATGTCCTTTTCTGCCTTCAACATCGTTTTTATTCCCTCAATTACTATAGTATGGTCGTCTGTTATGGCTATCTGTATCATTTACAAATGGTTTAAATCAATAAGTATTAAAAACGAAGTACCCTTTGAAGAGCTGCTTATGTCGAGGTCAGCATTAAGCACCTGAACCCTTGAACGGATGTTTTTAAGTCCCAGTCCTTGTGCAACTGTTTTTGGATCGAAACCCATACCATTATCTTCTACCGTGATGCTAAGTTCTGCCTCATGGAAATTGAGCTGTACCAGGGCATGTGTTGCCTGGGCATGCTTTATAATATTATTAATGAGTTCCTGGATAATCCTGTAAATAGTGGTTTCGGCATTTTTAGGAAGTTGTCTTGGCACCCCAAAATACTGGAAATCAATATTAGTCTCATTGGTAGCGCTTATTTTGGAGCAATATTGCTTAACCGATTCATTAAGCCCAAAGTCAATTATTGATGCCGGCATAAGGTTGTGCGATATGCTCCTTACCTGTGTGCAGGCATGGTCTAGCATCTCTATTATCTTTTGCAGGTCTTTTTTTTCATCAGGCGCTATGCCATACTCTTCAATGCCGGATATCCGGTATTTTATGGCCGAAAGGTCGCCGTTAATGCCGTCGTGCAGTTCCTGCGCTATGCGCTTGCGTTCTTTTTCCTGGCCGTCCAGCAGCGCTTCCAGCTGCACTATTTCCTGCTTTTGCTGCAGGGCTATAATTTCCCTGTCCTTAATTTTCTGCCTTTGGCGAAAACTAAACCATACGCCCACGGAAAGCATTATAAGAAAGCCCATGCCCGCAAGTGAATATACAAACCGGTTCCTGTTAGCAAGCACTTCTACTTCTTTCTTTTTAAGGAGTATTTGCTGGCCCGCTATGGCATTATCTTTTTTTTCTGACTCAAACTGGCTTTGATATAGCGAAATTTGCTTCAGGTAATCAGCAGCTACCACCGAATCTTTAAGGGTAATGCTTTGTTGCAGGTAATTATAGGCCAGCCGGTTATTGCCCAGGGCCTCGTATATTTTTGCCAGCCGGCCGCAGCTGCGGTAGCCAATATCCTTTGCCTTAATTTGTTTAGCAAGGGCTGCCGATTGCATACCATACTTTAGCGCCTGGTTATAGTTGCCGGTTTCCAGATATAAGCCACTTATAATGTAGAGCAGGTCGTTTTTTTGGAACAGGTCGTTCTGCTCCCCTGAAAGTTCAAGTGCTTTCACGTAATAATTAATGGCTGCAGCATATTGTTTTATATATTTATAATATTCGCCAAAATTCCGATTCGCAAAAAACTGTATGCGCTTACTGCTGTCTATTTTTGTGAGTCCCTGAGCTTTTTTAAAATAAAGTAGCGCCTCAGCCGGCCTGTCCTGTGTCAATAGGGTAATGCCTACATCGCCATATAGCAGTGCCTTTTGCTCTGTTTGGGCTGCGCTAACATAATGTAATGCTTTTTTAAGGTACACAAGCTCCAGCCTGCGGTCCTTAATATTGTCATACATGGCTGAAAGGTTTTGGTAGCTTTGGCTTAAAGCAGCGCTGTCATTAATTGCTTCAAAAATAGTAATGCCCTTGAGGTAGTAGGTAATAGCTCCCTTATAATCTCCCCTAAACTGGGCATTATTGGCCAGGTTATTATAGGTAAGCCCTTCTCCACGTTTGTAACCTGCTTTTAAGCTGTAAGGCAGTGATTTTTTAAAATAATAAGAAGCCGAATCATAATTGCCGTTATCACTATGTACCAGCCCACTGTATTGCAATGCCTTAAAAGTACCTAAATGATAGCCGGATTTAACACTGTGCCTGTAAGCCTCCCTATACATTTTAAGTGCTGTTTGTGGTGCGGCTGCCTCATGTTCATAAGCCTTATCCAATAGCGACTTAATATATACCGAATCTTTTTGGGCAGTTACACCAGTAATGCCAAAAAGAAAACAAAAAATAAGGTACTGCCGGCGTATGGGTGCCATATAAAGTATGGATTAGTAGCTACCCCCGGAGATTTAAGCACCTGGGGGGATAGCTTGCAATTTATAACTGGTTAGAATGTACTAATTTAAGTAAGAATATCTTACGATTTACAGCACCAGTTAAAATGCTTATATTTTTACCATGCGTTTTATCGTGCTGCCTTCGTTGCTTTCTATATAAAAAAAGTAAACGCCGGCGCTTAATTTGCTCAGGTTTACAGCATCGTTATTAGCACCGATGCTTTGGCGGCTTACCGTCCTGCCATTGGCATCGGTAATTGTAAGTGAGGCCGTGCCGGGAAATTGCGCAAACGAAAGGGTAACCTGGCCGTTTGACGGATTAGGGTACAGGCGCACCCTAATGTCCTGTTTTTCAGAACCGTTAACTGACAGCACAAATTCCCCTGCCGAAGTCGCGGTATTCATACAGCCTGTAAGCATGGTGTACGTTACGCTATAGGTGCCGCTTTCGGTAACATTAATCACCTCATCGTTTTCGCCATCAAGGGCAACCCCATCCAGGAACCATTGTATAGCTCCCGAAAATTCGGGTAAAGCGACGAGCTGGTTGCCCACCACCTCAATAACAGGCTGCGGGGCGGTATCTGGCGCTGCTATAAATTTACCCAGGTAAAAACCGTTATTACTATCCGGTTCCTGGCAGCTGAATACTGCGGTACCGCTGCCGCTGCCGGTATCTATCCTGCCGCCGGCAAAATAAGTGCCATCATTATCGGATGCAAGGCGCTGTGCCCTGTAAACATCATCGCCACCAAAGGCAAAGGCATTGGTAAAATTGCCCGAATAATCTATTTTAGCAACAAAGCAACGGTTTGCCCCGGCGTCAAGAAGCACTTCGCCAAACTGGCCTGTACTTGCTCCGGTACTTAATTGCCCTGTAATGTATAGCCCGCTGCCATCTGCTACTTTAATGATATCCCAAGGGTGTACCGTACCGCCCACAGGCTTAAGCCATACTCCGTTACCTGCGCCGTCTATTTTTATAATGCCGTTTGTAGACGTGGTGCCGGGAGGGTTTATAATAGTATCCGGCCCTGCGGTAGCCTGGCTATTAACCTGTACTGTGGCATACACGTCATCATTTGCAATAGCTACCGGAATAAAATCCATGTCGGGGTCGCGGTAACCGTCAAAATACCCTACCCATACAATTTCAAGATTAGGTGTGCAGCGCATAAACAGGAGCGGCATGGTTAAAAAAGTGTTGCCGGCAGGTGCCAGTACGGTATCACCATACGTTACCGTACCTCGGGATAGGGCTGCAAAAAGCAGGTCGCCGTTGCTAAAAGTTCCCGAACCGTTAAAGCACAAGCCAGTAGACGAGGTAATAGAGGTGTAGGCATCGGCCGTAAGGGTTTCCGATATATCGCCCTCTGTACTCAGTTTGCCTATTGATACAGCCCCTGTTTGAAAGTAGAGATACCCATTGGCATATTCCATCATAGAGGATGCCGGCCAGTTTCCAAAGCTTAACGGTGCCGGTACAGCCCATACCAGTTCGCCCGTTGGAGATAGCTTAAATACATAATTGCGGTTTACCACCGCAGGTACTACCAGATCATTTATTTTTATCACGTTATTGTCGCCATTGGCACCTAAAAAGTATAGATTGTCATCATCATCCACCTCCAGGTTAAGGGGCGTGATATAGCCTATTGGCTTCATGTAAATAAGCACGCCTGCTGAATTGAACTTGTAAAGGAAGGTGCATTGCGAATTATCAAAAGCCGCTGCCGTTTGATTCTGGCATTGTTGCGGGGCATTGCCTATGTCCATAGTATAAAGGTTACCCTGGGAGTCGCGTGCAATATCTACTGTGCCATGGTAGCTGTTAGCCACCCCCACATACCCCCCTGTAGATACCCAGTCAAATAACTGGGCATAACTTTGCGTACACATAGCTGTAAAAAGAAGTAAGAATGTAATTTTTGATTTCATGCTGAATAAGTTTAAAGTTGACATGGCTAATTTATCGACAATAAAACCTTTATGCATGAGCAGAAACTTTGGTTTTTAAAAATCAGGGTTTACCCTTAATAGTGGCATGGATATCTTATTTTCCTTAATCTGCAAATGCCCGCTAGTAGGCATGGGGATATGCACTATAATCTTGTTTTTATTTATTGACTTATTTTCAATAAGCAGGATAATCTAATCAAATTGACTGTTTACACAAAAAAAAATCCTGAAGCACAATACTCCAGGATTTTTGATTCATAGCAATCTGAATTTTTATTTTTGTTCGGCAGGTACTACTACTTTGCTATAGGTTTCTTTGGTAAAGCCGTCATTTGCATCATCATAGCTTTCTACTACAAAATTTCCGCTCTCATCAAAGTACCCTGTCGACATACCTGTTTTAGTACGGAAGATGTACTGCCCGTTTGATGTTTTCCTTACTATGCCATATTCTTTAACCGATGGCGATGAGATGCGGTAGCCATCCCTGTCGGTTACAAAAGTATAGCGTTCGCCGTTCAGCTCGTAGTAGGTAGGTATGCCGTCGCCTTTAATAGTGGTGCTCTGGCTTACCTGTACCGGGGTAGGCTTTACATTTTTATTGAGTTTTTTACTGTCCGCATCTTCAAGCTCTATATTTTGCTTTGCCTCGCTGGTTTCGGTCCTGGTAATTTGTTTGGGTTTGCCCTGGCCGTTATTTACCGTTACGGTGGTGGTGGTGCTTTCTTTAGTTACATTCTGGTTTACCTGTGCCGTGGCGCTAAGCCCTGCCGCAAGCAGTATTGATAATGCGATACTTTTCATGTTCCCTTAATTTATAAGTTATTGACACAAAGGTATTTTTGATATGTTAAAGGAGGTGGTAAGGAAAAGATAAATAAAGTCTAAAGTTTGAAAGTCAAAAGTCGTAAAGCCTTTTTAGCGTACGACCAACTTTTTGACTTTAAGACCTTATGACTTTCGACTATAAACCCTATCTTTGCACCCTGAAAAAACAACCCTAATAATGAAAGCAGGTATTGTAGGATTGCCAAACGTAGGCAAATCAACCCTTTTTAATTGTTTGTCTAATGCTAAGGCGCAGAGTGCTAACTTCCCGTTTTGTACCATAGAGCCTAATGTGGGCGTGGTAAACGTGCCCGACCCAAGGCTTGCTAAGCTGGAGGAGCTGGTTAACCCTGAGCGTGTACAGCCTGCCACGGTAGATATTGTAGATATTGCCGGCCTTGTAAAAGGTGCCAGTAAAGGCGAGGGCCTGGGCAACCAGTTCCTGGGCAACATCCGCGAGTGTAATGCCATCATACACGTACTGCGTTGTTTTGATAACGACAACATCATACACGTAGACGGTAACGTAAACCCCATACGCGACAAAGAAACCATAGATATAGAGCTACAGCTTAAAGACCTTGAAACGGTAGAAAAACGCCTTGAAAAAGTGCGCCGCGCTGCCAAGACCGGTAATAAGGAAGCACAAACCGAAGAGGCTTTACTTGACAGGATAAGGGAAACATTGCTACAGGCAAAAAGCGCCCGTACGGTTATACCGCAAAACGTTGATGAAGCTGCGTTGCTTGAGGAGTTCCAACTGATTACAACAAAGCCGGTGCTTTATGTGTGTAACGTAGACGAAACAGCCGCCGCTACCGGTAATGCTTATGTAGAGCAGGTGCGTGAACTGGTTAAGGACGAAAACGCCGAAGTAATGTTCCTTGCCGTAGGCACCGAAGCCGATATTACTGAGCTTGAAACGTATGAAGAGCGCCAGATGTTCCTGGAAGACCTTGGCCTTACAGAGCCGGGTGCCAGCGCACTGATACGCTCAGCTTACAAGCTGCTTAAACTGCAGACCTACTTTACCGCCGGTGTTAAAGAGGTTCGCGCCTGGACCATACAGGTGGGCGATACCGCGCCACAGGCCGCCGGTGTTATCCACTCTGATTTTGAGAAAGGGTTTATCCGCGCTGAGGTTATTGCCTACAACGACTATGTTACCTATGGTACCGAAGCCAAAGTAAAAGAGGCCGGTAAGCTAAAAGTAGAAGGTAAAGAATATATTGTTAAGGACGGTGATGTAATGCACTTCCGATTTAATGTGTAAGTAGTATTGAGTAGTAAGATATTTAAAGCCTGTTGGATAATAATCCGGCAGGTTTTTTAGTTTTGTGTTAAACCGACAGTTTTTTTATGAAAAAGTATATTGCCATTGCATCCCTCATTTCATTAGTTGCCTGCAAGAAATATGAAAATTTGGAAACCGAATATTATTTTCATGAACCGCAACCGGTTAATGATTCTGAACTCAAAGATTTGCCGTCAAAATACGTTAATAGGTATGTAGATGCATACGGAGATACATTAGTTATTGAACCTACTTCAATATATTACAGATATTACAATATTGGCGCTATCTCAAAAGATTCGCTTGCCGGTAAGGAGGGAGAGTTTATAGCTTCGGCCACAAAAATAGAATCATCGCCTGGGCTTGAGGCAAAGAAAATTAAAGAAGATAAAGATTCCGTTTATATAGGATACCTGCGCTACGATACCTTGTTCAGATTTTCTGATGCCCAAAAAGCAAAACGTATGAACGGACAATTGGTTTTAAATACCAAAGACTCTATATTCTGGAAAATCCGGCTGCTTACTTTAAAAGGTGATTCGCTGCACATTCGCTATCTGTCTGAAAAAGAAGATTATAGTAAACTTCAGGCGTTGGTTAAAGATATAAAAAGTAACAGTGATACAACATTAGTTCAGTTAAAACCTACGCGAAGGGAGTTTAAAAAAATTACGAAATTAAAACTCTATGGAGATATGAAGTTTAAAAGGATAAATTAATATCACACCTCTCTTTCCCATTCCCCGCTCGTGCCAGCGAAGGGTACGAGCCTAAAAACGTGCGATAGTGGGAAGCAAATAAAATTCTTTAACTATCGAATTTTCAACATCGGCCATAAAAGTCAAATCAATGTTAGTATTAACGACTTTATTATTTAGTAAAATTTGCATCGGATAGTCCAGTAAATTTTTCTTCAATTCCATATTACATTGTATACAATTGTTATCATACGCTTCTACATCCTTAACATTATGTAATTCAGTAACATAAATTTCTCCGCAACACTTACATTGGTAGAATTTAAAACTTGCCCATCCTCCATTTAAAACCTTAAAAATTTCAACTCGGTCTATAAGTTCTAGAAAATTCACATTTTCTATTATTACCCTTACCTTTATTTTTTTCATTATTTACTATTTATTTACCTAATCCCCCGGGCTGTTATATATCACTTCCAATACCCTCCATCATCTCATCCCTTTTAACCTGCTTCAGTTTCTTCCCCACATTAATTGACCAAATCAACAAAATTATCCCTATCCACAGAAAAAGGTTATACCCAACGTAATAACCTATAAGTTCATCCAATGGCCTTGCAGGCACAGGCTCATCAATGTTACCCAGGTAGGCTAACAGCTGAAATGCTATCAGTACAATGCCTATAACGCGTATTATAATCATCTTGCGCTTTAGTTTCTTTTGGGTTGGGGTTAGGTTCATTGTGCTTGTTTTTTGTTTTATAATTCAAATATAATCAACTTTCCTATCGTTATACCCGCAAATATTTTTAAATTAGGCATAACGTTAATCAACAAATCAATCCTTATGAAACTATTAGCCTTTGCCGGGAGCAGCAGCAAACACTCTATCAACAAGCAGTTGGCTACCTATGCCGCCAGCCTTTTTGAAAATGTTGAAACCGACATTCTCGACCTTAACGATTACGAGCTGCCGCTTTATAGTGTAGATACCGAAAAACGTGTGGGCCAGCCGCCCATTGCAAAACAATTTTACGAAAAGATAGAGCAAACTGATATTATAGTGCTTTCGGTAGCCGAGCACAACGCCGGTATGACTTCCGCTTTTAAGAACATATACGACTGGGCTTCGCGCCAAAAAAAGCTGGTATTTGATAACAAGCCCATGCTGTTGTTGAGCACATCGCCGGGGCGCAACGCGGGAAAAAACGCGCTGCAGGCCGCCCAAATAAGCCTTAAATGGTACGGCGGTAACATCAGGGCTACGTTCTCGCTGCCGTCATTCAACGAAAATTTTGATACAGAAACCGGGAAAATATCCAATGCAGCTTTAGATGACGCGTTAAAAGCCATTATTCACGATTTTGATTATGGGAAAGAAGGGTAAGCGCGTATTCCGCTTTGCGTTTCGGTTTGTGCTGGGTATTGTGTGTTTTATAGTGCTGTACCTAATAGCGGTTTTTTTGCTGTACCGCATCCCTGTAAACAGCCATCCCACGCAGGGTGGCGACATTCCCATTTACATCAACTCAAACGGCGTGCATACCGATATTGTAGTCCCGCTTAAGAACGACGTAAAGGACTGGACAAAGGATATCCTCTTCAGCCAGACCGTGGCACACGATACTGTGGCCAGTTTTGTGGCCTTTGGCTGGGGCGATAAAGGCTTTTACCTCGACACGCCCGAGTGGAGCGACCTTAAGGCCAGTACCGCGCTTAAGGCGGCTTTTTACCTGGGCTCTTCCGCCATGCATACTAAATTTTATAATAGCCTGAACGAAGATGCCGAGTGCAAAAAAATAATGGTTACCCGCGAGGATTACGCCAGCCTCGTAAAATATATTGAGCAAAGCTTCGAGTTGGATAACTCCCAAAAAGTACAATGGATATGCGGGCACAGCTATGGTAAGTACGACGCTTTTTATGAAGCCCAGGGCCGTTACAGCCTGTTCTATACCTGCAATACCTGGGCTAACCAGGCCCTTAAAGCCGGTAACCAAAAGGCTGCGCTGTGGACACCTTATGATAAGGGGATATTTTATCAGTATGAGTAGGAGCGTGGGAGAGGCAGAGTGGCAAAGAGGCAGAGTTGCACAGTAGCAAAGTGCGTTTCCTAAAACTTTGCCCCTTTGTTACTTTGCCCCTATCTTAACATTTCATGGCAAGGTTATTGAATTTATGCCTCTCATGAAAAACATATCTAAACTTTGCACCATGCTTTTGCTGCTCTTGTGTGTTGGGTATGCCCATGCGCAGGACTATGCTAAAGTAGACAACACCGTTAAAACCTATCCCACCACCTACAACAGCATCGACAGGCTGGCATCACGCATTGAGGCCGACTTTAGCCGCGATGATGAAAAGGCGCGGGCCATATTTACCTGGATAGCGCTAAACATCCGGTATGATACAGCACCGAGTGCCCTGGGCCGCAAACCGCTAAAGTACTCTTACAGCACCGAGGCCGAGCGCCTGGCCAAGATAGCCGCCATAGAGAGCGACCTTGCCAATACTACCCTCAAATCTAAAAAAGGGGTGTGCCACGGGTATGCCATGCTCTATGCCCTTACCGCCCGTAAATTAGGCATCGAAACCGAGGTGATACACGGCAACGCCAAGATACTGCCTAACGATATTGGCAAACTGCCCACCCAAAGCAACCATGCCTGGAACGCAGTTAAAATTAATAATCAGTGGAAATTGATAGACGTTACCTGGGGCTCAGGAGGCATTACGGGAAATACCAATAAGTTTGGTTTCCGCTTTGACGATAACTACTTTTTTACCAGTCCCGAGGCGTTCTTTTTCAACCACTTCCCTGATGATAAAAAATGGCTGCTGACTAATAAAAGCGACAGTGAATTTGCTTCATTGCCCTTGTACTATGACTTGGGGTACGAACTCGTATCGCCCGCCATTGGCGTAATTAAGGCAAATGGCGCGGGGCTGCTCCCCTTTAAAATTAAAGGTATAAAACCTACAGATGAGGTGGCCTACCAGTATACAATGGGTAATTTTTCCAGCAAGGTGGAGCCAAAAATTACTAATGGCGTAGGCGAATTTAATGTACTCCTTGGAAAAACCACCCGTGGCACGCTTACCATTTTTGTAAACAAGCAGAGCATAGCGGCATATACTATAGAGCGTTAACATCTGCTACATTACCACTACTTGCACAAATTCACCCAACATAATTGGTAAAATTCGTGCAATTCGTGGCAAAACTTTTTTCCCCACTTTTATTTCTTCGCGCTATATGCTATATTAGCACAAAATAGCGCGCACCCCATGTTAGAAGAAACCCAATATAACGAAGACAACATACGATCACTCGACTGGAAGGAGCACATCCGGATGAGGCCGGGTATGTATATTGGTAAGCTGGGCGACGGTTCATCGCCCGATGACGGTATCTATATCCTTATAAAAGAGGTTATTGATAACTCTATCGATGAGTTTGTTATGGGCACGGGCAAAACCATAGAGGTTACCCTGAAGGACAAAACCGTTACCGTGCGCGACTACGGCAGGGGCATCCCCCTGGGCAAAGTGGTAGATGTGGTAAGCAAAATGAACACCGGCGGCAAGTACGACTCTAAGGCGTTTAAAAAATCGGTGGGGTTGAATGGGGTAGGTACCAAGGCGGTTAACGCGTTGTCGAACTACTTTCGGGTAGAGTCCGTGCGGGATAACCAGATGAAGGCTGCCGAATTTTCTGCCGGTAATATTACCAGTGAGGAAGATGTGGTAGAAACCACACGCCGCAAGGGCACCAAGGTGAGCTTTACCGCCGACGAAGCCATTTTTAAAAACTACAAGTACCGTAATGAGTATATTATAAAAATGCTCAAAAACTATTGTTACCTCAATACGGGGCTGACGATATTGTATAACGGCGAAAAATACATCAGCGAACACGGGCTTAAAGACCTGCTTTCTGAAAACATACACGAAGACGACCGCGTGTACGACATCATTCACCTTAAAGATGATGACATAGAGATAGCCATGACGCACAGCAAAACCCAGTACAGTGAGGAGTATTACTCGTTTGTAAACGGGCAGAACACGACACAGGGCGGTACACACCTGGGGGCGTTCCGTGAGGCACTGGTGCGTACTATTAAGGAATTTTACAACAAGAATTTTGAGGCATCAGATGTACGGAAATCCATTGTGAGCGCCATAAGCGTCAAGGTGGAGGAGCCGGTTTTTGAATCGCAGACCAAAACCAAGCTGGGCTCTACCGATATGGGGCCGGAAGCGCCAAGTGTGCGTACGTTTGTGAATGATTTTGTAAAGAACAAACTCGACAACTTTTTGCACCGCAACCCCGAGATTGCCGATGCGCTCCTTAAGAAAATACTACAAGCTGAGCGTGAGCGCAAGGAGCTGAGCGGCATACGCAAGCTGGCGCGCGACCGGGCCAAGAAGGCCAGCCTGCACAATAAAAAACTGCGCGACTGCCGTGTACACCTTACCGATGCCAAGAACCCCCGCAGTATGGAAAGTACGCTGTTTATTACTGAGGGCGATTCGGCTTCAGGGTCGATTACCAAGTCGCGCGATGTGAATACCCAGGCGGTGTTCAGCCTTCGCGGCAAGCCCCTCAACTCGTATGGCATGAGCAAAAAAATTGTGTATGAAAATGAGGAATTTAACCTGCTACAGGCCGCATTAGACATTGAGGAAGAGATGGAAAACCTGCGCTATAACAACATTGTTATCGCTACTGATGCCGACGTTGACGGGATGCACATACGCCTGCTGCTAATTACCTTCTTTTTGCAATTTTTTCCTGAGCTGATTAAAGAAAATCACCTGTACATACTGCAAACGCCACTGTTCCGGGTGCGCAATAAAAAGGAAACCATTTATTGCTACAGCGAAGACGAGCGCCGCGCCGCTATGGAAAAGCTAAAAGGCAAGCCCGAGATAACCCGATTTAAAGGTCTGGGCGAAATATCGCCGGATGAGTTTAAGCATTTCATAGGTCAGGACATCCGCCTTGACCCTGTAATGCTGGACAGTACCACATCCATTCAAAACCTGCTGGAGTTCTACATGGGTAAAAATACGCCCGACAGGCAGGAATTTATCATTAACAACCTTAAAGTAGAGCTCGACGTGGTGGAGTAGTTTTTAGTCTCAGTCGCAGTTTTTAGTCTCAGTTCACGGCGAGTGAAGCTACTGAAAACTGCGACTGTAAACTTATTTCTTTCTCAACGATACAATACGCGCAACTTCCTTCAATAACAGAGGATAACCCCCATCAGGCATGTTGTTATGGCCGTAACCATCAAGTTCATACAGCGTTGTATCAGGGTGCCCGTTGATTTTCATCATGCGGGCCATATAGGCGTTTTCTTCATAGCGGCCCAGGAGTTCCAGTTCGCGATCGCCGGTAATCAGCAAAAGGGGAGGGGCATCGCCACGCACGTGGTATAATGGCGCGTACTTATCTATTGTAGGTTGCTTATCCGGTAATCCCTGTTCCTTGCGCACGGTATAGTGGGTAACACACTGCGGGCTTAACGGTACCAGCCCGGCTATTTTGTTGGCATCAATGTTATATTTTGCAAGGTACTGCTTATCAAGCCCCACCATGAGGTTAAGATACCCCCCAGCAGAGTGTCCCGATAAAAATATAAGCGAGGGGTCGCCCCCATATTTTGCAATATTAGTAAACGCCCAGGATACAGCCGCCGCGGCATCTTCTATATAAGTGGGCGCTTTTACATTAGGATGCAGGCGGTAGCCCACGCCTATAATGCAGTAGCCTTTTTCTTTAAGGTATTCGGGAATTTCTTTACTGCCGCCTGTTATACCCCCACCGTGGAACCATAAAATGGTGGCAAAACCTTTTTTATCTTTTGGGTAATACACATCTAATACGCACCGCTCCGCTTTATACACATCGCCATGATATGACGCTTCGGGGTAATATTTAATATTGGCTTTGGTTTCGTAAGCTGCTTTCTGCCCAAGGGAAACGCCCGTTATAAGAAGCAGGAGAAATAAGGTAAACTGTTTTTTCATATTGTGCTAACTGTTTTTGGATAGCATAAAGATAGATAATTAAAGCAACCCCGCTTTAATTATCTATCGCCATTCCCTTACAGCTTACCCAAAAATCCTAAAACTTTCTCTACCGAATCTATACGGTATTTAGCCCCGGTATTCCCTTTGCCCACCTTGATAGAAAATTCATTTGCCCCGGTAAGCAGTTCAAACAGGTCTTCATCGGTTTTATCATCGCCTATGGCAAGTACAAAATCATAATCGCCACACAGTACATTGTTTTTGCACGTTGTGCCTTTGTGGGCCATAAAGTGTTTTACTTCAATTACCTTGTTACCGTCTATAATTTGTGTGGGGCTGTTGTACATATGGTTTTTTAACAGCGTTAGCAGCTCCCGCGAAGTTAAAAATCCCTGCCTGTCTTCAACATTGCGGTAGTGCCATGCCACGCCAAACTCTTTTTCCTCAATAAAACTTTCGGCATTAGTATCTACATATTGCTGCATTATCTGTATTGCGTTGTTTTTCCAGTTGCCTACTTCCTTAATTACGGGTTCCCATTCGTCCCGTTTTATCCAGCCGCCATGTTCGGCAATAAGGCCTATGGGTAAATGCCCCAGGTATTTGTCAAGAAAATGCCTGTCGCGCCCGCTTACTATCCACACTTCGTTCCTTTCGTCTTCGGCTAACCTGCCCAGCATGTTTTTTACATCATCTCCGGGTACAGCCATTTCGGGCCTCGGCTGCAGGGTAACCAGTGTGCCGTCAAAATCCAGTAGCAGCAGGCGCTTTTGGGCAGTTTCATATTTTAACAGTATCTCCTGCGTGGCTTGCCCATCAAGGGCTACGGCAGTGTTGTCATGTTCCTGCATGGTTTCAATGTCATTTAAAAGTGTGGTTGCCCATAAAAAAACATCGTTATTTTTAAGGTAAAGCTGCATGCGCTCCATCCTGCGCTGCTGCTCTGCACCCTCCATTTTAAGGGCTTGATCTATTTTATCGGCTATATGTTCTGTATCAAAAGGGTTTATTATAATGGCTTCCTGAAGCTCTTTTGCAGCGCCCGCCATTACGCTTAACATTAGCACCCCGCGAAGGTCTTTACGGGCGGCTACATATTCTTTTGCCACCAGGTTCATACCATCGCGCACGGGTGAAATAAGGGCCACATCGGCACTGGTATAGAGCGCAATCAGTTTTTCAAAATCAACCGGCTGGTACTGGTATACCACGGGGGTCCACTTATAGTTGCCCATGGCGCCATTAATGCGGCCCACGTTTAGCTCTATCATTTTTTTACGCTCGCCATACTTGCCTATCTCCTCCCGTGAAGGTACAATTACTAATAGGAACACCACTTTTTCTGCCCATTCGGGGTAGCGCTGCAGAAAGTTTTCAAATGCATACAACCGGTTGTTAATGCCCTTGCTGTAATCGAGCCTGTCTACCGAAAAGATTATTTTTTTATCGTGGTAAAGTTCTTTTATTTCGTCGCGGTAGGCCACCACGCCGGGCTTATCAAAGGCATCGTGAAACTTATCAAAGTCGATGCTGATAGGGTAGGAGCCCACCCGTGTGCGGTGGCTGTCCTGTGTAAATACAAATGCCCGCTGGGTGTGGCCCAGTATTTTTTCTACACACTCGGCAAAGTGTATGGCATTATCCCAGGTATGAAAACCCGCTACGTTTGCACCCAGCACACCTTCGAGGATATAGCGCTTAACCTTGTTAGGCAGCATCCTGAATATTTCGAAATTAGGGAAGGGTATGTGCAGGAAATAGCCAATTTTTGCTTCAGGAAACCTGTCCCTAACCAGTTTTGCCAGCCCCATAAAATGGTAATCGTGTATCCATACGATATCGCCGGGCTCATATAGTTCTATTACCTTTTGGGCTACAATTTCGTTAGCGGCCTTATAGGCTTCAAAGGCTTCGTCATTATATTCCATATACGACGGAAAGTAATGGAACAATGCCCACAGTACCGAATTACTGAATATGTTGTAAAAATTTTTGTTTAGTTTTTTGTCAAGGAAAACTGGCTCTACCTCAAAAGTTTTCGGGAAGCTGTTTTTGTTGTTTTCCCAGGTGTTTTTTTCAAAATCGGCAACGCCTACCCAGGTAAGGTTTTTGCTGCTGCTTTCAGAGTACGACAATATGGCTGTTGCAAGCCCACCCGCGCTTTGGGTTATGGTGGTTTTTCGGCTTTGGGTTTTAAGAGACAGGGGTAACCTGTAGGAAACAGTAATAATTTTCATGAAAAATAGTTTCGCCGGGGAGTAAGGCCCCCACAGGGCTGTTTTTTATAAAAATACAAAAGCGTGTATGTAATATGGGTTTACAAAACGTTACTTAACATTTATTTAAGCCCTTTTTGCCATATTGTGAGATATTTAGCAATGGCGTTGATATATTATGAATGTGTTTTGGGCTCAGGTCAATTTCATCAGAAATCTGGTTCTTGATTCAGTTTATGTATTAATCAGGGCAAACGCATTATATGCATTTTTAGTGGCTAATTTCTTTGATGCGGTTGCCCTATTGTATTAATAAAATAAAAATAGTATTCATATTTTTTTGTTACTTTG
>Ga0247803_1000895_pt1 | contig 15739 bp, 8 predicted proteins | sample UWRJL014104B1_FD_180928 | JGI IMG/M metagenome (GOLD analysis project Ga0247803, IMG submission 180928) | Plant litter microbial communities from Arlington Agricultural Research Station in Wisconsin, United States - UWRJ-L014-104B-1 | ecosystem: Environmental > Terrestrial > Plant litter >...
AGCTCCAACCCGGCTGTTGCAACGATTGTGAACAATCAGATCCATATCACAGGATCCGGTGTAACCATCATTACTGCTTCACAGACCGGGAATGATACTTACAGCCCTGCGCCCGTTGTCACGCAGACGCTTACGGTGACCGGTATCGCTGCGGGCGATTATGTTTCTTCGGGCAACATGAACTGGAATGGAGGGAGCTGGAACATCGCCGATGGCAACGGTGGATTCTCCTCTACAGTCACCACAGCACCGACCGCAGCCACGAATGTGCATGTCCTTCCTGGGCACACAGTCACGCTGGCAACGACTGCGGGTGTAGCTAAAAACCTGAATATTCAGCAGGGAGCAACTTTGCTGCAACAAATTGGTCTTACCGTTTCAGGTTTGAGTGTTATCAGCGGGGAGCATACGATGTCCAATACTTTTACGGTGAATGATTTAACAATTACATCGTCCGGAGTCATTGCTTCAACCACGGTTCCCGCCGGAAGTGTTTTTAGTTTGATTACAAACAAGGCCACCGCGATTTCAATCTATGGGCGGCTTGGCGCGCCGGCGGGATCGGCAGTAACGGCTGTCGGTTCAGGGATCCGCATTTTTGTCAATGCATCCGGAACGACCACCTTTACCGGAAACGGGACGGTAAATATCGCGCGTTTATCACCGAATGGCGGTAATGGATCCTCTCAGACCATTATTATTGATGCGGACATGGAAATACGCAACTATGCAGGGCCAGTGGTTGCCAGCCTTTCTTTACAGAATGGCAGTGTGGGCTCCGCAAGTAAAGTGCTCACCATCAATGAAGGTAAAACAGTCAAAATCAACGGCAGCAATGGTATGGGTTCCTTTCACGGTACCTATGGCCCGGCTTACGGCTTGACTACTGCAAATAATACGGGATCTTCGATGACCTATAACATCGACGGAACACTGGACTGTTCAGAGGCGCAGTTCAATCTGGTAACAAACCGTCAGTCGGATGGCAATGTGGTAACAGTAAATGTGAACGGGACTTTGAAAACGGGCAGTGTAGTGAGGCTTTTCCGTTACCGCCCGGCTCAAAAAATCTATGTGAACGTTGGAGATGGTGGTGTAGTGGACGGCTCGCTGAAAGCGATGAACCTGGATTTTGCTACCATTGGACAAAGCGTAAATACAAGTAATTTTACCGGAACATCAGCGGTTGCAACGGGGCCTGGCGGAATTGTATTTAATGGTAATAATCCTGTTCCAGGTACCTATGCCTTTGAAGGAAACGGAGGCTCCGGTTACAGCATTCCGCCGTCGGTCGTACCGACTGGAGGAACACTTACAAGCAACTCATTACCTACTTATGCCATAGGTAATCTGACCAATGGTGTGGTGACCAGTATCACAGTTATTTCCACAGGCACTTATACAGTAAAGCCAACCGGACTGGAATTCATTGGAGGCGGCAGTCCCACACAGTGGTTTTCCATCGTGGGCGAAAATCAGACAGGCGTTGTAACAGGTTTGGCGGCTGCCGGAGTTTCAACGCCATTCTGGACTGGAAGCAGCAGTTTGAGTTATAATCCGCTGTTTGTAAAACCGGCAGCTGAATCTGTTTTTACTGTCAATGTCAAGGAAGGTAACACATCTGGCACCGCTATTCCGAATGCGGCGATTGCACTGAACCGGACATGGAACATTACGCCGGCTTTGAGCTCAGCAACTGATCTGACTTTCGGCTACAATTCCGATCAGGGAAACTCGGGTTTTGTGCCCGCCTACGGTATGCGTTTGCTGCATTACAATAAGGGTACATCTTCCTGGGAAACATTAGGCAGTAAGGTAACGCCCGGTTCCGGCATCGGTACAGATGCATCCGTTACCTTTAATGCGGTGACCAGTTTCTCTCCTTTTACAATAGCTAATGACCCCACCGTGCTGCCTGTCACTTTAATATCCTTTCAGGCGATCAAAGCGGGTGAGGGGTTATCTGCCGCCAGACTTAGCTGGAGCACCAGCATGGAAACCAACAGTGATCGTTTTGATGTACAGCGAAGCGCCGATGGCAAGACATGGACGGCGATAGGAAGCATTAAAGCCCGAAACGAAAGTACGCAGCAGGCAAATTATCTTTTCGAAGATCACAATCCATTGAAAGGAGAAAACCTGTACCGTCTTAAAATGATCGATCGCGCGGCTAACCGTCTGGATCAAACATTTGCATACAGCTTCATCCGCAGTCTGGTATTTGATTCTGCTTCACAAACGATTATTTATCCAAATCCTGTTGCAGATAAAATTACGCTCAGTACGGCTGACTGGAAAGATGTGAAGGAAATAAATATGCTGGATGCGTCTGGTAGAATTGTTTTCAGCAGTGGTGCAAATCCAAGTCAAATCATCACGACAAAAAATCTGGGCTCTGGTCTGTATCTGATGCGCGTGATTTATAAAAATCGTCCGGATGAAATTTTAAAAGTTGTTATAAGTAAATGAACCTACCCGTGACCAGCAGGTGCAAAACGCCTGCTGGTTTTTTAACCTAGTTTTATGAGAAATTTTTTTTGTATCGCTCTACTGTTTTCAGGCATTTTTGTTGATTCAACCGCGCAATCCCACTATCCCGGGCAGCATGCCGGTAAATTCAAGGTTGCTGATCAGTTAAAGCCCGTCGTGTCTGCTTTTGATCTTAAAGATGTAAAACTGCTCGACAGCCGTTTTACACAAAATATGGTGCGCGAACAAAAATGGTTGTCTTCGATTGACACCAAGCGCATGCTTCATAGTTTTCAGACCAATGCAGGCATTTACAGTGGAAATGAAGGAGGTTATTTCGATACAAAAAAACTGGGCGGATGGGAGTCTCTGGACTGCGAGCTTCGGGGGCATTCAACCGGGCATATCATGTCGGGGCTCGCGTTCATGTATGCGTCGACAGGCGATGAGCAGTACAAAATCAAGGGAGACAGCCTTGTGAAAGGGTTAGGTCAGGTGCAAAAGGCGCTGAACCAGAATGGATACCTGAGCGCATATCCGCAGGAACTGATTAACCGCAACCTGGCGGGTAAGAAAGTGTGGGCACCCTGGTATACTTTGCACAAAATATTTGCGGGCCTGATGGATCAGTACCTTTACTGCGACAATCAACAGGCACTTGAAATCGCTTCCGGAATGGCCTCGTGGGCATATCAGAAATTAAAGCCGGTGGGTGCCGCTCAGCGTTCACTTATGCTTAGAAACGAGTTTGGCGGAATCAACGAGTCGTTCTATAACCTTTATGCGATTACAGGAAATCCGGAAAGCAAGTGGCTTGCAGCGTTTTTCTATCACAATGAAATGCTGGATCCATTGAAGGAAGGAAAAGATATCCTTAATAAGAAACACGCAAATACCTACATCCCGAAACTACTGGGTCTTGCGCGTAATTATGAACTCGAAGGCACCGGTGACGGACATCAAGTGGCAGATTTTTTTTGGCAGACAGTGGTGGACCATCATTCTTTTGCCACAGGAAGCAATAGCGATAAGGAAAAATTCTTTGAGCCCGATCATCAGTCGGAGCATTTAACCGGGCATACTTCTGAATCCTGCAATGTTTATAACATGCTCAAACTTACGCGCCATCTGTACTGTCAGAGCGGCGATGTGAAATATGCAGACTTCTACGAAAAAGCACTCTATAACCACATTCTTGGCCAGCAGGATCCCCAGACGGGGATGGTTTCATACTTTCTTCCGATGCTTCCGGGTGCGCACAAGGTGTACAGTACACCCGAGAATTCATTCTGGTGCTGTGTGGGCAGCGGTTTTGAAAATCAGGCCAAATACGGAGAAGCCATTTATTATCACAACGATCATTCCGTTTTTGTAAACCTCTTTATTCCTTCCATTATCAACTGGGCAGAAAAGGGTGTGGCCGTAAAACAGGAAACGGACTTTCCAAAAACGGGTAAAACCGTGTTCACCATTGAAAAATCCGGCCAGGCAAACTGGACGCTTAGCATCAGAAATCCATCCTGGGCAGCCGGGAAAGCACATGTAACAATAAACGGTAAAGCTTTAAAGCTTAATGAAAAGTCAGGCGGTTATCTGAACCTGGAACGCAGGTGGAAAGCAGGCGACAAGATAGAAGTCAATTTTCCTATGGAGCTCGGAAGCGTTGCTACCAACGACAATCCAAACATGGTTGCTTTTACCTACGGACCTATTGTGCTGGCCGGAGACATGGGGACGAAAGGATTTGTCGGATCCGAACCCTATTCCGACCCCAGCAAGTATAACGACTATTATACCTACAACTACAATGTGCCTGAAGATTTACAGAAGACATTGGCTGTTGATCCTAAAAATCTGAAATCATCGGTTCAGGTGACTGACCCTGATCAACTCGTATTCAAAGTCAATAAAGAGGGTGTGGTTCTCAGGCCGCTTTATGATATCCACCGGAGCCGTTATGTGGTTTACTGGAATGTTCATTAGCGGGAAAGATTCCAGATTATTGGTTTTTCTCCAACTTAATGTCATTTTTTATCCACTATTAGTGCTGGATGTTTTTGTTGAATGCTCTAAAAATCAGATATGAATAAATTACTAGTTAAAGTTTTTGTCCTTTTGATCATGGTATCAGTTCCGTCGGCCAAAGCGCAGGACCTTGGCAGGGATACACTTTATTCTCCTAATAAAGATTTCGTTATTACGGTTAATCAAAAGCAGAATGCTGGTAAAAAGCAGCTTTCCTACCAGGTGAGCTTTAAAGGAAAACCGATTGTCCTCGAATCAAGGCTCGGTGTAAGTATCGACAATAAATTATTTGAATCGGCGCTGGCTATCACTAACGATACGAGCAAAGACTGGTTTGAAAATCTGAACCTCACAGGTGTAGAGCGTTTTTCTAAAAATGAAAGCTGGAAGCCTGTGTACGGAGAGAGGAGCCTGATTCAAGATCATTACAACCAAATGGTGCTAAGCTTTGAAAAGAACGGTGAGGGCAAAACCCCTGCCGGTGATGGCTATGACCGGCGAAGAAGTTACCAGATGCAACTGATCGTGCGCGCCTATGACAGCGGTGTAGCTTTCCAGTATTTTTTTCCTGAAAACAAAAATGGTCTTTTCATGCACATCACCGGTGAAAAGACTCAGTTCACTTTTCCACAGGGCACTATGGCTTATTATGAACCTTGGGCGCAGGGGCCATACTCGTTATTGCCGCTGACAAACTGGCCGGGAGAAAGTGAAAGACCCTTGACGTTGCAGCTTAAAAATGGCGTTTATGTTGCGCTTCTGGAGGCGCAGATGGTCGATTATGCGCGGACTAAATTCAAGTTGAGCGCTTCAAAGAAAAATACACTGGAAACATCTGTCTACTCCGATGTGGATGCGATTACTCCTTTTGCAACACCCTGGCGTGTGATTATGGCCGCAGAAAAGTCCGGGCATCTGATTGAGCACAATGACCTGATCGTGAATCTTAATGCGCCCAATGAAATCGCTAACACAGCCTGGATAAAGCCAGGGAAAGTGATACGCTCTGGATTGACGACAAAAGATGCGAAGGCCTGCGTAGATTTTGCTGCCGCGCATCATCTGCAGTACGTGCATCTGGATGCCGGATGGTACGGGCCGGAAATGAAAGTTTCTTCTGATGCTTCGATGGTTTCACCAGAGAAAGACCTGGCGATGCAGGAGCTGATTGCTTACGGAAAAAGTAAAGGGATTGGAATTTTGATTTATGTAAATCAAAGGGCACTTTACAACCAGATGGATACGCTTTTTCCGCTGTATCAAAAATGGGGTATCAAAGGAATCAAATTCGGTTTTGTGCAGATTGGCTCGAACCGCTGGTCGCACTGGCTTCATGAGGCGGTCAAAAAAGCGGCGCAGTACGAGCTGATGGTGGATATTCATGACGAATACCGGCCGACTGGTTTTAGTCGGACCTACCCAAATCTGCTCACGCAGGAAGGGGTGCGGGGCAACGAAGAATTTCCTGACGCGACCCATAATACCATTTTGCCCTTTACCCGGGGGCTTGCCGGCGCTGCGGATTATACGATCTGTTACTTTGATCAGCGGCTGAAAAATACCCATGCGCATCAACTGGCCCTGGCCGTGGTGATGTACAGCCCGTTTCAGTTTTTGTTCTGGTACGACAAACCATCTGCTTATCAGAATGAGCCTGAAATTGAGTTCTTCGAAAAAATCCCTACGGTATGGGATCAGACACTGGTTACAGATGGCGCAATAGGTAAGTATATCACCACGGCAAGAAGGTCCGGACAGGATTGGTTTGTAGGCGCTATTACCAATAACGAAGCAAGAACACTGACGCTGTCTCTGGATTTTCTGGAAGAGGGAAAAAAGTATACCGCTTCTGTTTATTATGATGATCCTTCACTGACCAGCAGAACGAAAGTCGCCATCCAAAGAAAAGTAGTAGACAATAACCAGACGCTGGAAATGGTTTTGCCTGCAAAAGGAGGACAGGCGATCTGGCTGACTCCGATTAAGTAATAAGGCCTGAATGGGCTGTATCTTTCACGGCAGGCAGCCGCCTGCAAATTCCTAATAAGTATGAAATATTTACTGGCAATTGTAACAATTTTTATCCTTTGTAATCCCGTTTATTCGCAAAAGAAATACAAGCTTGATCCGGATAAAGAACTGGTATACTGCCTTGGGCAGGTCAGGAAAACACTGGCAGAAAAACAGCCCTACAACAAACTTCCCCGAAGGATCGCGAAGGGGGACACCAACTGGAATTATGTGGGTATCGAAGACTGGACAAGCGGCTTTTGGCCGGGCACACTTTGGTATACTTATGCGTATGCCAATGACAATAACATCAGGGATGCAGCAGCGGCTTACACAAACGCTCTTACGCCGTTGCTTGATCAGAAAGCGCATGACCACGATCTTGGTTTTATGTTTTATACCAGCTCGGGAAATGCGTACCGTTTGACAAAGGACCCTGTTTACAAGCAGACGATCCTTCGCGCTTCGGATTCGCTGGCGCTTCTTTTCAACGCGAAAGTCGGCACCATACTTTCCTGGCCCCGGATGATTAGTCAGATGGGCTGGCCGCACAATACGATTATGGATAACATGATCAATCTGGAAATGCTGTTTTGGGCATCAAAAAACGGAGGAGATAAAATCCTTTATAACATAGCGGAAAGACACGCTGAAACGACTATGAAAAATCATTTCCGCCCGGACTGGACCTCTTATCACGTGGCGGTTTATGATGATAAAACAGGAAAATTTATGAAGGGTGTTACACACCAGGGCTATGCAGATAACAGCATGTGGGCACGCGGACAGGCGTGGGCGATCTACGGTTTTACGATGAGCGCGCGTGAAACAGGAAGGAGGGACTTTTTGGAAACAGCCAGGAAAACCGCAGATGTCTACATTAAAAATCTACCTGCTGACTATGTTCCTTACTGGGATTTCAATGATCCGAAGATTCCTGATTCACCAAAAGATGCGTCCGCTGCGGCCATTGTCGCTTCGGCGCTTTTGGAACTGTCCACCCTTGTGAAAGACACAAAAGGTGCACAGTATTACAGAGCTGCGGCAGAAAAAATGCTTGAATCGCTGGCTTCATCTGCCTACAAAAGCGCAAAGCTGAACCACGCTTTTCTGATGCATTCGACCGGGCATCATCCCAATGGAACCGAAATCGATGTTTCGATCAACTATGCCGATTATTATTATATCGAGGCTTTGACAAGGCTCAAAAATTTACGGTCTGGTAAAGCGATTTGAGATTAAAAGCGCACATGATGGTTGCCGCAACAGCATTCCATATTTCCAAGAAGGATGTAAGAAGGATTTTAACAAACTACTTAATTCAGCCAATGAGGTATTAAGTAATCCAGCGAACAAAAACATACAAGTGATGAAAATTTTCAGATTAGGTTTAGCACTAACCTTCATAACTATTGGTTTGAATACCCAGGCCCAAATAAAGCCGCCAAAGCATTTTTCAGCAGTACATCCCCGTATACAGGATAAACCAACAGAAAAATCCCTGTTGAAATTTAAAAGTGATGTGGACAGCTATGTACAGAAACATCAGGATGATTCGACCTGGATTGTATCGCGGCTTCAGATGTACTGGAAGACCAAATCTACTGACGTCTTTATACGAAGTGGGGTTTATGACCATGCAGAAGGAACAGCACCTGTGCCTACGGTCAGGTTTCCCGGTGCGCGTGATAATGCAACGGTTTATGTGCGGCCAAAATTAGAAGATATCCAGCCATACGAGGATGATCCGCGCGGTGTTCACATGGTCAACCGTACCAAAGAAGGCCAGCCGATCGAGTGGGCGGACATAGCTAAAACAGGGGGTAATATTGATGCGATCAACAACCAGATTATCAGACTCGCCGCAGAAGCAGGAGCACTGTATGCATCCACAAAACAGGACGAGTACGCAAAGTTTGCCTTCAATATTTTTGATACCTATATGACCGGGATGTATTACCGGAAGGAGCCTTATGACCTCTCACATGGTCATCATCAGACTATTGTATCACTTTCGACCTTTGAAGTAATTCAAGAGGTGGGCTTGCTTACCAACCTGACCTCGCTTTACGATAACCTTTTCAATTACATACAAAAACAAGCACCTGCTAAAAACAGGATCTATGTCGACACATTTAAGAAATGGGCGGATATACAGCTGAAAAACGGTGTGGCTTTCAATAACTGGAATTTGATGCAGGCGAAAAATGTGATGATGATCGCCTACATGCTCGATGTAGATAGCAGTTATGCTGACAAGAAGGGGACGCAGTACTACCTGAACAAAGTCCTTAACCAGGATTCAGAAAGGCAGTGGTCGATTCTTAAAGTAATGAACGAGGGTTATGATCCAAAAACCGGGATATGGAACGAGAGTGCAGGATATTCCAGTGTCGTGCTAAACGATTTCGCAGGGTATGTCAGCTGGTTCGACCAGAATTTTAACTATGATTTGCTTACGCAGATGCCTGTGTTAGAGAAGGCTGTTCTGGCAGAAGCGCAGTACATTTTCCCCAACGGGTATACCAGCAGTTTTGGCGACTCGTATTATCATCAGCTGGATCCCAGAGCCGCGTGGCAGCTGGTTGAAAATGCCAGAAAAAACGGCAAAAAGCTGCAGGAAGAAAAGTACACGAAATTTATCAAAACGATCAGTGCCTTTAACAGAAAATCAGAGCCGGGATACAATGATCAAACAGAGGGCCTGAGCAGTGCAGTCACCGCAGGCAAAATTGAGGATTATGTCAGTCCGGTGTTTTCAGCGCCCAATGTGAGCTATTTTGCTCAGCGCAATGGTATGAATCCGCAAAATGGATTAATGGTGGCAATGGCCGGCTCAAAGGGTAACCACATGCACGCCAACGGCATTTCTATGGAAATATATGGTAAAGGTGTGGTACTAGGACCTGACGGCGGTATTGGAACAAACTATTTTCAGCAGGATTATGCCGAATATTATTCACAGTTTCCGGCGCACAATACCGTGGCGGTGGATGGGATTTCCGCCTATCCGGTCATGAAGAGCAACCATGGTTTTGATGTGCTGAGCTGCTATCCAAAATCTGAACAGAAAACAGGTTATTTTCCAGGCATCAGCTTTGGTGAGCTTTGGTTCCTTGAACCCGAGACGCAGTCTGATCAAAACCGGATGACCAGTATCATCAGAACCAGTGATTCGACAGGCTACTATGTCGATATTTTCAGGTCCAAAAGAAAAGACGGCAAGGATAAAATGCACGATTATTTTTATCATAATCTGGGCGGCACCCTGACCTTATCGGATGCTTCCGGAAAAACATTGGATCTGAAAAAAACGGAAAAGCTCTCCTTCGCCGGAGGGCATCTTTTTGCTTATGATTATTTCTTTGATAAAAAATCTGTCGTGACCAATCAGGATTTTAATGCCGCTTTTAAAGTAAACATGCCCGGTAAAAACACCGTTTTTATGAATCTTTGGATGAAAGGGGAGGCTGACCGTGAAATTTTTGCTGTGAAAGCTCCGGTATCCAAAGCGTTCAGAAATAACCTGATGATTCCCGACAGTACCGCAAAGCTTCCTTTATCTACCATAGTAGTTCGGCAGACCGGGCAGGCGTGGAACAGGCCTTTTGCAGCCGTGTATGAGCCTTCGGAAGGTGTTGGCGGTCGTTCTGTAATGCAGATTGAAAGCTTTATGCCAACGGCTGCATTAGCTGATTTTGTAGGTTTGAAAGTCAAAAGCAAATCAGGGATCATCGATTACGTATTCTCGTCCCCGGTGGGTCAAAGACTTTCTCATGGCGGAATAAGAGCAGAAGCAACGTATGCAGTTGTACGTCTGAACGGGGAAAACGAGCTGAACTGCTTGTTTTTGGGGAAGGGGTCATCGATTACCTACAAAGACTTTGCGATCCTTTCTGATTCTGCTACAAGTGCAGTCCTTCAAATTGCTACAGACGGGATTTATTTCGGGTCAGAGGCACCTACCGTGCTAATGCTTCCTGCCGAAAAAAAATATAAAAAGCATTTTACTTTGTCTTTTCACAAGGATGGTAAAAAGCTATCGGTCAAAGGGAAAAGTATCCAGGGTACAAAGACAGTAAGCTATACATTGCCTGGTATGGCATACCAGAAGATCCTGATCAACAATTAAATTCTATCTGCCTGCTTAGTGATGATTAGATTAAGACAAATACGCGTGTGTCATTCCAGGATTTTATTTGCGGGATTTTTCTTCATTCTTTTGACTGCTTCAAGTTCAAACGCGCAGGTGTGGCAATGGTCTGTCGACGTTGATAGCATCATCTCGAAAGAAACGCAAAAGAATCCGAAGGCATATCTTTGGATACCGCCTGACTGTAAACAGGTTCGGGGCGTGGTGCTTGCGCAGAATAATATGATCGAGCAGGGAATTCTGGAAAATGAAGGGTTCAGAAAATCCATGTCAGAGATTGGCTTTGCACAGGTTTGGGTAGATCCGGCATTCGATCAGGTATTTTATTTTGACAAAGGCATCGGGGAGAAATTTAACGCATTCATCAAAAAGCTTGGCCGTGTATCAGGATACACCGAACTGGAATTTGCAGCAGTTGTACCGATCGGTCATTCTGCGGCAGCAAGTTTTCCCTGGAACTTTGGCGCGTGGAGCCCGGACCGAACGGTTGCGATGATCTCTGTGCATGGTGATGCTCCCTTGACCAAATTGACAGGGAGCGGACAGCCTAATCCGGATTGGGAAACACGGCAGATTGACGGGGTTCCGGGACTTATGGTCATGGGTGAGTACGAGTGGTGGGATGACCGCCTTGCGCCGGCGCAACTGTTCCGGCAGCTTCATCCCCACGCAGCAATATCGCTTCTGGCTGATGCGGGAAGGGGCCATTTTGATTTTTCTGAGCCTTTGGTAAGGTATCTGGCGCTTTTTATAAAAAAGGCAGCATCTGTGAGATTGCCAAAGGATGTGCCTTTGGACAGGTATCCAATGCTAAATTTTGTAGATGTAAAAAAAGGATGGCTGGCTGAGCGCTGGTATAAGGATCGCTTTCCTTCACATCCTTCCGCACCATACCGTTCCTATCAGGGCAATCAAAAGGAGGCATTCTGGTACTTTGATAAGGAAATAGCAGCTTTAACCGAAGATTACTATGCAAAGGCCAGACAAAAAAAACAGCAATACATTGGCTATATGCAGAACGGGGAACTGCTGAGCTACAACCCCAGGTCGCATGCAAGAATACAGGCCCGTTTTATTCCGCTGAATGACGGTATCAGCTTTCACATTTCGGCTGTATATTCCGACTCACTACGGTCGAAAATTTCAGATGCCCACGCGAAAACCAAAATAGATATTACCAAAATAACAGGCCCGGTGGAAAAGGTTAACGACTCCACTTTTACGATCCGTTTTAACAGATCAGGCTTTGATAACCCCAAACGTAGCAATGATATCTGGCTGATGGCTGCCAGTGAAGGTGATGACACATTCAAAAGTTCGGTACAGCAGTTCAATATGAGGTTTCCACTCAAAAACGCGCTGGGCCTGAGCCAGGCTATTGACTTTCCAGGGCCTCAGGATGTGTCAGAAAATAGCCTGCCGGTAACGCTCGCGGCAAAATCCGGTAGAAATCTGCCCGTGCATTACTATGTTCAGCAAGGTCCTGCGGTCATACAGGGAGATAAACTTTTTCTAACCAAAGTACCACCCAGAAGTAAATTTCCAGTAAAAATTACGGTGGTAGCATGGCAGTACGGCACAAGTAATCAGCCTCAAATACAGTCTGCTGCGCCGGTATCCCGAACTTTTTACGTTCAAAAGAAAAAATGAAATCATCATTAATCTGGATTTTTATACGGACCGTATTTGTCTCGATCTCATCTCTGGCTCAAAAAAATAGGACTTTACAGAGGCAGACCAAAAGATCCAAAGCTGGAGTGATTCAGGCAGTCATATAGGCAACATTGTTGTATCGTATTTGCAGCTGGTGGCGGTTATACCGTCATGCAACAACTGATGGTGCATGTGACTGGCGCTGTTTTTCAGGAATTTATGAAAAATAATGGATTACGCCAGCAAAACATGCGGAGGCAACATCCATGATCCAATGCGTAAGAAATAAGCATAGTGCTTTCTGAACAGCAGAATACAATTTATTGATATCTTTGTTATTTACAAAGATAAAGTTATGCATAAAACCTCATTTGAAGATCTATGTTCTCATCTTTCCAGCGGCACTTCGACGGATCTGAGCGCGTTGTTACCGCAAGGGATCCAGCAGGAAGTCGGTCATTTCAATGTATTTGATATGGCAGATATTATGCCGGAAGTACGGGAGAAAACGACAATTTCCTGCACTTCCCGTGCGTTTTACAAGATCAGTTTTTTGACGGGTCGCTCACTGGCTGAGTACCCGGACCGGGCGGTTGATATCTCGCGGCCAACATTGATTTTTACTACACCTAAAAGTCCCTACTACTGGTCACCGATGGGCCGGCAGACCGGACAGTTCTGTGTGTTTACAGCGGAATTCTTTCATCCGGCAATGAGCGGCGTAACTCTCGACGAATTACCCATTTTCAAATCGCCGGAGCATCCTGTTTATGCCCTTTCGGATTCTGACATTGCCCGCGTGCAAGGCATTTTTGACAATATGCGGTCTGAAATCAGCTCTAACTATGCTTACAAATATGATCTGCTCCGTGCCTATGCGCTCGAGCTGATCCACCTGGGACAGAAGCTGCAGTCTACCGTGATGCTCCATCCCAATCACAGTGCATCGGCGCGAACTACATCCCTGTTTTTAGAGCTGCTTGAACGGCAATTTCCATTGGAAAGCCCCCAGCAAAAAGTGGGACTGCGCACGGCAAAACAGTATGCCGATCACCTTGCTGTGCACATTAACCATTTGAATAAAGTACTAAAAGAGACTACCGGACTTACCACTACGGAACTCATTGCCGGCAGAATCCTTCAGGAAGCGCGGGCCTTGTTAAGACTCACCGATTGGAGTATTGCCGAGATAGCTGAAAGTCTGGGCTTTTCAGATTTTGCGCATTTTGCCAAATTCTTCAAGAACGAAACTTCCTTACCTCCAGGAGTTTTTCGTAGTCAGACAAAAAGTTTGAATTATACATAAAATTGATTGACTGCAACTAACCGGTACCTGATCATTCGACGGACTTTTGTATTGTTTTTAATCTGTACAAAAATAGTCTTATGACAACTCAAAAAATCGCATTAGTAAGCGGCGGAAGCCGTGGAATTGGCAAGGAAATTGCAATAAAACTGGCACAAAAGGGAATCGATGTATTGCTTACATACAATAGTAACCTTGCCGAAGCAGAGAAAACCGTGGCTGCTATCACATCGCTCGGGAGAAAGGCCGTGGCCTTGCCACTCAACACCGCCGATATCAGTGGCTTTGATGATTTTTTTCTGAAAGCCGGCTCGGCGTTAAAGACGGTTTTCGGCACAGATCGTTTCGACTTTCTGATCAACAATGCGGGAACCAGCCTCAATGCGCCTGTCACAGAAACTACCGAGGCTCAATTTGAAGAGATGATGAACATTCATCTGAAAGGTGTCTATTTCCTGACGCAGAAAGCACTTAGCCATCTTCAGGATGGAGGACGGATCATCAACATTTCTTCTGCCGTGTCGCGCGTTAGTTTTGCTGGCGTATCTGCTTACGGAATAATGAAAGGAGCAGTTGATGTGTATACCAGGATCCTGGCTCTTGAACTGGGTGGGCGTGGCATTACGGCTAACTCAGTAGCCCCGGGGGCAATTTTTGGTGGTGGAACGATGGCCGATACACCAGAAATTCGGGCTCATATAGCTGGATTGACTGCACTGGGACGCGTCGGTTTGCCAGACGATGTAGGTGGCGTAGTGGCATTCCTTTGCAGCGAAGACGCCAAATGGGTCAATGGTCAGCGTATTGAGCTAACCGGCGGTATGAATTTATAATCTGTAAAATCGTGACAGAATATATATGCGAGCCGTTAATGAGATAGCGGTAAGCATATATACTGTCTTACAGTTGCACTTCTTTGGTACGCTGAATATGGGCAGCCTGAAGTTTAAGACGCTCGAAATTGGTTTCAATGGAAATTGCCGTTCCAGCAACTCTATGAAACTTCGGCGATCCAAACACTGGCATTGTTATTTTGAAGCAATGTTTCAGAGGTTTTTATTTTTAAGGCGTAATGCACCACTGCTGCTACACCGTTACGTACCACTGGTCCGAAACAAACAGGAGTACCATTCAGATAGAGATAATGCAAATGAGGTTCAATCAAAATCTGTACTGTTGTCTTTATCGGCTGTTTTCGTTTGCTGTAAGCAAAGAAAGAATAGCAGCGTTGGAAACTTGCTGTACAGGGACAAAACGATCCGAGTTCATGTAACGCAACAGGCTGTAACGAAGTTGCCTGGCTACGGGGCGTTTTTCTAAATCATTTGTAATATCGAAAGTACAAAAGACCATATTCCCCTTACCAATACTGGCTTCAAATACATTCGCTAGTTTCCGGTTGTTAGCAAAATTGTCGATCTGACGCACGATCGGAGATAAATTTTCATCTGGAAGCACAACGGCGGCCGATTTGGTGCAAAGATCCCACCACTGCCAGTCTGAATGGAGATCTGTTGGGAAAGCATTCAGTGCTGGGTGTTTAGGGTCACATAGCAGGCCCATGGCTCCGGCCTGCTCAGGAAAGTGAACCGGGCTCCAAAAGACAGGTACGAACTTACCGGAAACACCTTTAACCTGTTTGTAATCCGGATTAAATAATACCTTTTTGCCCTGTTGCAGGGCTTCTAATGCCTGCTCGACGGACTGCGTCACAAGCACATTACCTGCGTCACCGGTTAGCCGGGCAGGGTATACCCAGATATGCCATGTATTTTTATAAGCGGTATTCCTGATAAACAGCGTTAATGTCAATTGTGTCGCTGTTTTGATTCCGCCCAGTTTTACTTCAAATTCTCCTAACGCAGATCCGCTGCCTACGACGATGCTGGTGCGGGAAAGTTTCCCGGAAGCTATGATCTTTCCCGATGGCTCTGATAAAGACCATTCCGGTGTTACGTTTTCCAGCGTAACGGCACCAAAATTCGCCAGTTCGGCACTGGCCCTGAATGTTTCATTATTTGTATAAACCGCTTTTTCGAAACGTAACAAAGGTACAACCGGCGAGCAGAACTGCCGGAATTCTTCGGGTGATAATATTCCTTTGCTTTCCCAAAAGGCGTCCA
>Ga0247803_1000896_pt1 | contig 15725 bp, 14 predicted proteins | sample UWRJL014104B1_FD_180928 | JGI IMG/M metagenome (GOLD analysis project Ga0247803, IMG submission 180928) | Plant litter microbial communities from Arlington Agricultural Research Station in Wisconsin, United States - UWRJ-L014-104B-1 | ecosystem: Environmental > Terrestrial > Plant litter >...
CGGTAAAAATCCTCTAATGTCTCACTTGTTATCATTCCATAAAACTATGAAATTCAAATATCGGCAGCAAGACGCATCAATTAAAATTATATTAAACGGGCATGTCTCTTTTTATCATTATAAAATATCTCGTTTTTGCTATGTAAAAACAAGAAAAAGCCGGAACCTTGCGATTCCGGCCTCATTTGCATTTTCTAATTGCTATTAATCCACAGTAGGATAGAGCGTGCTATCGGAAGGATTGCTGAAATCCGCAACTTCCCAATTCCTTTTGACTTTGTAGTTTGTGGGAGTCTTGTAGTTTCTTGGCGATAGCAAAGGATTTATTCCGCCTTCCTCTTTTTCAAATGAGCGCGTCACAACCAATGTTGCCGGGCGCGGTGCATATTTAGGGGTGGAATTAACGACACCTTTATTTTGCCTTTTGTAGAAGGTCTCTACGGTATTAATATTTGCTACCCGAATTTCCTTCCTGCCGTTTTCATAGGCTTTGGCCTTCGCAGCTTTTTGTGGATGTTTGTAATTATGGGTAGAAACTCCCGGGTCAACTATGGACTGCGCCTTTAGACTTCCAGCTAATAAAACAGCTATGGCGATTCCTAAAAATGATGATTTATGCATAATTATATTCGTTTATCTGTTAATAAATGAACTATCCAGAAAGAGGATATATGCAATAAACAATATTTAATGATGTCTCCAAAACGCCGTTTTCGAAGTGAAAAAGTGCAAATTTTAGGAAAAAGGGTAAGTTTTGACCTGGTTTTTGAAAAAAAAATGTAGTACCGGTTAAAACTGTGTTGCTTCGTAATACAATATTCTCTAAAAACTTTTGTTTGTGAGAAATTGAGTTAAATATCGACCTTTTTAAGTTTTTTTGATTTTATTCAAATTCTAATGAGATTTTAAGTTTTATACGTGAAATGGAGGACTTATCGCAGCAGTGCATTGGCGGAAGTCCGTATTCCCTGACAGATCCTGTCAATCGGCAGGTCGTTGGAATCTTCACCGAACGGGTCTTCGATTTCTTCTGCAATAACCTCTAAACTGGCGAGAATGTAAAACACGAACATCACAAACGGAATCACCAGAAAATGCAGGCTGAACACGTAACCGATAGGCAACGTAAGGCAGTAGGTGAAAATAAATTTCTTGATAAAAGAGCTGTATGAAAGCGGGATCGGGGTGTTTTTGATTCGTTCACAGGCACCGCAAATATCTGTAAACGATTCCAGTTCTGAATTGAGCAATAAAACGTTTTCCGGTATCAAAATACCTCGTCTCTGGAGTTCAATGGTTTTGGCAAATATCAAAGCGGCAATTTGATTGGGAATATGATCTTCCATGTTCAAATCTGCTTTCTTTATGAGACTTGTATCTTCAAAATCAGACGAAATGTATTTTCCCCGCAAATGATTTTTGAGAGCGAAAGCATAATTGGGTATCATGATCCTGTAAAATTCTCTTTCCAGGGAAAATTCCTTTTCAATCAGCCCGCTTATTTTAAGAGACAAGTTTCGGCTGCTGTTCATTAATGATCCCCATTGTTTTCTCCCTTCCCACCAGCGGTCATAAGCGGTGTTGGTACGAAAGACCAGGAGCATCGATATCACGAATCCGAGGAGCGAATGCATGATGGAAATATTTTTCAGGTCAGTGGTGTCCTGGAAATTGAAGTAGATCAACAATAAATAGGCAACTATGGCGGAATAGACACCTATGGTCAGGATTAAGGGTGTCAGCTTTCGTACCGTATCAGCCTTCTGAAAATAAAATATATACTTAAACCATTCTTTCGGGTTATAATCGATCATGCCAGTTTAACTTTATCAATCAGTTTAAAAAATTCTTTGAAGCATTTGGCGGTTAATTGCGAATCTTCAAGTGCATTATGAGTTTCCTCCTCACGTTCAAAACCGAAATAGGTGGCAACCGAGCCAAGGCTGAGCGAGCGCGGAACTGTCTTGCCATTCTTTTCGAGGATCTGAAAAAACAGGTATGAAACAGTATGCAAATCGAGCTGTTTGTTTGAATAAGGCCATTTCATTTTTTCATTACGGTAAGAATACCGAAGAAAATTAATATCGTTAATCACGCTTTGTCCACATAAAATAACGCTCGACAACGGTTTGCCTGAATTGTGTTTTTTAATCCACTTTTCAAATTCGGGTATAACATCGTAAATCATTGGGGCATCTTCCAGATCGCTCATGGACAATCCATGTATTTCTTCCGATTTAACTGAAAAGGCTTCCTCATTTTCGGGATATACATTTTGTAAATAGGTGCTGAGCGATTTCCATTGGTCATCAAACAATTCTGCTCCAATCTGTATAATTTCGTTCCAGCCTGGTTCTGGTCCGGTCATTTCAATGTCTATTACGAGGAAGGCCATGGAGTTATTAATCTGGTAAAATGAAATGAAATATGCGTTTTGGTAATGTAATCCTATACTTTTGTACGTAAAAGTAAAAAACAATGTTCTTTGCTTGTCGTTTCATCATTCTATTTATTTGAAAAATGCCTGTTGATTACACAAAAATACCCTCACCATGTTTTGTTTTGGAAGAGGAGTTGCTACGCAAAAATCTGCAACTGATTGATTCTGTTCAGAAATCAGCAGGATGCACGATCATTCTGGCATTGAAAGGGTTTTCCATGTACAGTGCTTTTCCCATTGTGAAAGAATATCTTTCGGGCGCTACGGCGAGCTCATTAAATGAAATTAAACTGATCAATGACTTCATGGGTTACCAGGCACACACCTATATGCCTGCTTATCTGGACAGGGAATTTCAGGAAGTTCTGGAACGAAGCAGTCACATTACCTTCAATTCCTTGAGTCAATGGGAACGGTTTAAAGACAGGGTAGAGGCGTTTAAAGCTGAGAATCCTGAACATTCATTGTCCTGCGGTATACGTGTGAACCCTCAATATTCGGAAGTGGAGACGGAAATGTATAATCCATGCGTTCCAGGATCCCGTTTGGGAGTGACGCGGGACAAGTTACCCGACATTTTACCTGAGGGAATTGAAGGAATTCACTTCCATACACTATGTGAAAATGGAAGTGATACACTGGAAAGGACTTTGGGCGCACTAGAAGCAAGGTTTGGCGATTTGCTGCATCAGGCAAAATGGCTGAATATGGGAGGGGGGCATTTGATGACCAGAGAAGGTTATGATATTGAAAAGCTAATTAATTTAGTTAGATCCATTAAGGAGAAATATAATCTGGATGTAATATTAGAACCAGGTTCTGCTATCGCATGGCGTACGGGTACACTGGTTACAACTGTACTGGATATCATGGATAGCCAGGGAATAGAGGTGGCCATACTGGATTCTTCGTTTGCAGCTCATATGCCGGACACCCTGGAAATGCCTTATAAGCCAGTGATCCGGAATGCATTTCAGGAACCGGTCCCGGGAAAACCAACTTACAGGATGGGAGGTATGACTTGCCTCGCAGGGGATTTCATTGGTGATTATTCGTTTGATGAGCCCTTGCAAATTGGCGATAATGTGATTTTCGAAGACATGATACATTATACCATGGTGAAAACCACCACATTTAACGGTGTTAATTTACCTTCCATTGGTATAGAGCAAACGAACGGAGATTTTATGCTTGTGAGATCTTTTGGTTATGAGAGCTTTAAAGATCGCCTATCTTAGTAAGAAATAACCTTTTTTAAAATATCAAATAATTTTATAAACCGGCGATTATAAAAATCAAACAAGATCGTTGATTTTATAATCGCCGGTTCCTCTTTATTTTCTGTTTTGAACTGACTCAAAACTGTTTATTTATCAGGGAAGCATGGGAAATAGATGTTTGATTTCTTCTCCTGAAGGTTGCTTTCCGTACTCGCAAATCTCAAAAACTTCAACTTGTCTGATTTGGTCAGCCTTTGGTTTTCCGTACCATTTATCCAGTGAAACTTTGATCTCCGGAGTTACAGCTGAACGCTTTTCCATTACGCTCAGTAACCATTTCCTTCGCTCGGATGAATCTTTGGGAACATTAGCAAGATCCTGGCTTGTCCAAGGCAACCACTCATAAAATTGGGAAGCATGTGCATCCAGACCATCCACTTTTTTAGCAATTACTGCTGTTATATCCACCGCAATATCCGGTCGAAATGGGTTCGGACGCTGGAAGCGGTCACGAAAGTAAAGAAAAACGGGATTTTTGGTGAGCGGAGGAACACTGCTCAGGATATTGGGTACAATGACAAGATATGCCGCATCCTGCACCAGCACGCCGGTATTGCGGTGATCGGGGTGGTAATCGTTTGTTCTCGGAGCGATGACAATGTCAGCATTCCATTCTCTGATGAGTCTTATGACCGACATTCTGTTTTCTAGCGTAGGCAACAATTCTCCATCGTGATTATCCAGCACATCGTATTCAATTCCCCAAATTCTTGCTGCCTGCTTTGCTTCTTTCAGGCGCCTGTTCGCCAATTCTCCGCCGCCAATGTCCTGATGGCCCTTGTCGCCGTTTGTCAGGGACACAAATTTGACCAGATGCCCCATCGAAGCATAGATCGAGGCAATGCCGCCTGCACCTAAGTCACAGTCGTCCGGATGGGCCCCGAAAACAATCACCCGGATTGGATTTTTGCTGGTGTTCATCTTACTTTGAGCGTATAACCTGCCGAGGCACAGCATTATAGCGATAATTAAAAAATATTTTTTCATGCTTTCAGAAAAGAAAATGGTTTAAGGGATTCTTAAATAGGTTGAATAATTTCGTAATTTGTTTATTTACAATATTTTATCAATTTTATTTTTATAATGTCAGTTTTATTTGGTGAACTAAACTTCTTGCAAAAGAAAAGTAGCTCAAAATAAATTCTATTTATTTTGATATTTTTTTAATAGCTAATCGTTACTGTTTATTCCCGTTTTGAACTCGTTTTTAGACAATAATTTCCGGTCCGGGAAGTCGGGCAGATAAATATATCATTTTCACATGGAAACGACCGGTATTTTTCAAAAATACAGCAGTGATCGGACAGTTTGCTGCTATTTGGATGTTCATTATTGGGAATCAACAGCAAAAAGCCCAATTTCCTTTTGATTGAGTTTTTTTCAACCCCAGGGCGCCGTGGTCTCAGATTGGATTTTAACGAATAAAAAATAGGAATATACGCAGAGGCGAAAACGATTTGGAAAAATGTTTTCAGTGGTTTAAAATTAGTCACAGCAGAGTATTGCAGGTTTAACATCAAAATTTTTAAAGCTGGTAAACTGCGGGGCTTTCGAATTTTAGTGTACCTTTGTATCCCGTAATCATAGTAAAAAAGCAACGTCTCATGGCTTCTAAAGCACGAAAGACCGCGAAGTACATTTTCGTTACGGGCGGTGTTACATCTTCACTTGGCAAAGGAATAATTGCCTCCTCATTGGCTAAATTGCTGCAAGCCAGAGGCCTATCAGTTACCATTCAGAAATTCGATCCTTATCTAAACATTGACCCGGGAACAATGAATCCTTATGAGCATGGTGAATGCTATGTAACGGACGATGGCGCGGAAACGGATCTGGATCTTGGACATTACGAGCGTTTCTTAAATGTAAACACTTCACAGGCAAACAATGTAACTACCGGCAGGATTTATCATAATGTGATTACTGCTGAAAGGCGGGGTGATTTTCTTGGTAAAACGGTGCAGGTGGTTCCGCACATTACCGACGAGCTTAAAAGAAATATGCTTTTGCTAGGCCAGACTGGTGATTATGACGTGGTCATCACCGAAATTGGCGGTTGTGTAGGGGATATTGAGTCGCTCCCGTTTCTGGAAGCAGTACGCCAGGTAAAATTTGAAATGGAAACGAAGGACACTTTAGTGATCCATCTTACGCTGATTCCTTATTTGAATTCTGCCGGAGAATTAAAAACAAAGCCAACACAGCACTCTGTAAGAATGTTGCAAGAGTCTGGTATTCAGCCAGATATACTTGTTTGTCGTACGGAGCATCCACTTCCTCAGGATCTTCGCAAGAAAATAGCACTGTTTTGTAATGTAAAAATCAATTCAGTTATCGAAGCAATGGATGCGGATACCATTTATGCGGTTCCCCTATTAATGTTAAAAGAAAGACTGGACCAGCGTGCATTGTACATGCTTGACATTTACAATGATAAAGATGTGGACCTGGATTCATGGAAAACATTTTTGTCCAGACTTAAGAATCCAACGGATGCGATAACCATTGGTTTGGTTGGTAAATATGTGGAGTTGCACGATGCCTACAAATCAATCGTGGAATCGTTTATTCATGCAGGAGCATCCAATGAATGTAAAGTGAACATTGAATGGATACATTCTGAAAGCCTTACTGAGGAAAATGTTTATGAAAAACTTGAAAATCTTGATGGAGTTTTAGTGGCTCCGGGTTTTGGAGAAAGAGGGATTGATGGTAAAATAGCGGCGATCCAGTACGTTCGTGAAAACAACATTCCGTTCTTTGGTATATGTCTGGGCATGCAGATGGCGGTTATCGAATACGCCAGAAATGTAATAGGATGGGAGGGTGCGCATTCCATTGAAATGGACAGTTCGACAGAATATCCTGTAATCCACCTGATGGAAGATCAAAAGGATGTTTCAAACAAAGGAGGAACAATGCGGTTAGGCGCTTATCCCTGCCGTATCAAAAAAGATTCTCTTGCAAACAGGATTTATGGTAAAACCAATATCAGGGAGAGGCATCGCCACCGGTATGAGTTTAACAGTAAATACCTGAAAGATTTTGAAGAAAAAGGACTGCTGGCAACCGGCATTAATCCGGACAACAATCTGGTTGAAATGGTTGAATTGCCCGGACACCCTTTTTATGTCGGCGTTCAGTTTCACCCTGAGCTGAAAAGTACCGTGATGAACCCGCACCCATTATTTGTTAATTTTGTAAAGGCGGCTTTGGTTTATTCACAGGAAAAGAAATCGGTGATCTCCTGAAATTCAGCAATCGTCTTGTCATAAAAGGCCAATAAGGAAAATCTTATTACCTTTGCGCTCCCGAATGGGATTTACTATTTCAATAATTTTAAGTCAATAATGGATAAAAATTTTATAATCGGCTTAGTACTCATCATGCTAATGCTGGTCGGCTACCAGATTCTGGTTCCAAAACCTGTGGAGCCAACGCCTGTGGCACAAGTGGTAAATGAAACAAAAAGCAATTCAGTCGCCAATACCATATCTTCTGATTCAACAAGCGCGCCATTAACCGGAAGCGACTCAACGTTAGCAGCGAAGCCTGAACCTAAGGAAATCATCATTGAAACTCAGGATGCACGCATTGTTTTTTCAAATAAGGGAGGGGTGATGAAAGAGGTAATGTTGAAAAAATACAAAACCTTTGATCAAAAGCCACTTTATCTTATTGCTGAAAATCATAATAAATTTCAGATAGATTTGCCCACACCAACGGGTGATGTAAGGCTGACGGATCTTTATTTTACAACACAATCGGAGGGAGGAACTTTGGCAGCCAAGGATTCAGCTGTTATTACTTACCGGACGGAGCTCAAAAACAACCAGTATGTGGAGCAGACTTATGTTGTTCATGGTTCGGGATATTTGATTGACTATGGAATAAAGTCAAATGGAACTGCTTCGGGTGATAAGTTTATCCGCTTCGACTGGAAAAACGATTTGCTTCAATTGGAAAACGATATGAAAAAGAATCGTGAAGTGGTTACTATCAATTACTTTACTGACGATTTGCAAAGCCTTTCTACCAGTCCAACATCTAACGAGGAAGCGAAAACGGCTGATCCGGTAAAATGGTTTACTATAAAGCATAAGTACTTCCTTGCGGGGTTGATCGCTAAAAAATACCCGTTTGATAACGTTGCTCTGAAAGCTGATGTAAATCCAAATGATTCTATCATCGTGAAGACAATGGATGTTTCTGCCGGAATTCCTGTTTCAGCGGTCCAAAAAGGAGAAGCGAATTATCAGTTTTACCTTGGTCCAAATGAATATCACGTTGTGGACAAAGTAAATGCAGAAAGCTTCGATCAGAACGTTTATCTGGGTTATGCATTTTTGAAGCCAATCAATAAGTTTGTTCTGGTGCCGCTTTTCAACTTCCTTGAAAAGTTTATCTCAAATTACGGTTTATTGATTATCTGTCTTGTTTTGTTTGTAAAAACATTGCTGACACCGTTGACCTACAAGTCGTACATCAGTATGGCTAAAATGAAGTTGCTTGCTCCTGAACTGGAAGAAATCCGGGCTCAAAATCCCGACGATGCGGCAAAACAACAACAAGATCAGATGAAGCTTTATCAGCAGGTTGGGGTCAGCCCGCTGAGCGGATGTATTCCGGTACTGGCTACCATGCCGATTTTGTTCTCATTGTTCTTCCTGTTTCCCAATTTGATTGAGTTACGGCAGCAGCATTTCCTGTGGTCCAATGACTTGTCAACTTACGATTCGTTTCTGAAATTGCCTTTCTCGATTCCCTTCGGAGTTGGTGACCACATCAGTTTGTTTACTGTGATGATGACTGCTTCAAGTATTGGATATGCCTATTATAACAACCAGATCACTCCAACGCAGCCAGGGCCTGTAAACATGAAAGTGTTGGGTTATATCATGCCGTTGATGTTCATGTTTGTACTTAATTCATTCCCGGCTGGTCTTACATTTTATTATTTTGTTTCCAATGTCGTTACAATTGCTCAACAGTTATTGATCAAGAAGTTTGTTAACGAAGATAAGATCAGAAATATTCTGGAAGAAAACAGGAAGAAAAACGCCAATGGCGAAAAGAAGCAAACCAAATTTCAAAAGTATCTTGAAAAGTCTCTTCAGGCAGCTGATGAGGCAAAAAAGAAACAGGCTGATTTGGAGAAGCGTGCCAAAAAGAAATAAAAATTATCGTACTTCGTATTTATATGGGCAATGTTTCTATACCGAAACATTGCCCGTTGTTTTTCTCTAAGAACGGTTTTCGTAATTTGTCTACTATATCAACATGACTCTAAGGCTAATGAAATTCAGGTTATTGGTTATACTGATCATCTTTTTAAGTTGCGAAGGGTTATATGCTCAATCCAATCCGCAGCTTGAAAGCAAATATAGAGCCGGCGTTAGTGACTACAAGCAACAACGCTACGCGGCGGCGATGGAAAAGCTCTCTCCGTTAACAAGCGTAAATGCGGGGTCAACCTATACGCCTTACGCCCATTATTACTATTCTCTGTCCGCTTTTCAATTGAAGAGATACAGAGAAAGTCGGCAAATGCTGCTGCAGTTGGTCAGCAGATTTCCCGGCTGGAACAAAATCAGCGACGCCTATTATTTACTCGGTGCGAACAGTTTGGCTACCGGACAGTTCAAAGAGGCTATGGATTACATGGCGAAAATAAAGGATTCTTCTTTTGCCAAAGACGTTTTGTCGTTAAAGCATCATTACTTGTCTGAAATCAATGATTTGACAAAATTGATCATACTTCAAAAGCAGTTTCCACAGGACCGGGATATTGCAGTTGTGCTGGTTGAATTTATTGAGAATTCGCCATCATCTACGAAAACAGATCACCAGTTTGCTGATCAGCTTGAAAAGCAGTTTAAAATAAGCAATAAAGAAAAAGAAGCCCTGGCCGAAGATCGTCCCAAACGAAATATTGAAAAGAAAGACAACCAGTGGACACGTGGTTTTTTTGACGTATCCGTTTTGCTTCCTTTCAGGCTGGATGAATTTAATACCACAAAACGAAGAACCAACCAGTTTGCCTACGATTACTACATTGGCCTGACTCTTGCCCAGGAGAAACTGAAAAGTGAAGGAATCAATATCAATTTATGGGCATACGATGTGGGAACCGATGCAAAGGTTATGGAAAATATTGTTGATAATAAAGCTTTTCAGCAGTCGGATCTGGTCATTGGGCCATTATATGCCAATACTTTTGAAGTGGTTTCTAATTTCGTTTCAGACGCCAAAATGCTGATGTTAAATCCTTTGTCGACGGATGCGAATTTGTTGAAGGCCTCTTCGAATATATATCTTGCTCATCCGTCAATTCCTTTTCAGGTTCAAAAAGCAGTTCAATTGATGCGGTATTCAGCCACTGGTTTTACTGCCGCTATTTATTACGGCAGTACTTCAAAAGATTCAATATCCGCTTTTTCTTATGCAAACGAGTTAAAAAGCAAGGGTGGAAAAGTCATTGAAATGATTAAGATCCGCCCCGAACGGGAATGGCTGGAATCCAGATTATCTACTTTTGAAACCGTTAAACCTTCCCATATTGTACTTTTTTCATCTGATGCAAGTGCAGGTCCAATGCTGATCGAAGTCGTAAATGGGCGAAAACTGAACACAACCCCGATTCTCGCTACGTCAACAAGTTTCAATATGCAGCAGTCAAGAATCAGCCGGTACGGACAAAGATTGTTTTTGATTGAAACTGATCACATTGATAAGGAAAAAGAGGGCGTAAGGGAGTTTCAGAAAACGTATTGGAACGCGACAAATACTTTTCCGTCTGTCTACTCTTATCAGGGTTATGACCAACTGTTGTTCTTTGGAAGAATGTTGAATCAGTACAAAGACGACGTTGCCAAGGGACTTGGTACAAAAAAATACACAGGGGAAGATTACCTTTTATCCGGTTTTGATTTTACCAAATCGAATGACAACCAGATATCACCGCTTTTAAGGTATTCGGGAAGTAAGTGGGTTCCGGCTAATTAGTGAGAAGTTAACAGTAAAAAGTTTAGAGTTGAGACGCTCTTTTAAAGTATTTGCTCATTATAATGAATATTTCAACCAGTCAGCAGCTTTTTGAAAAAGCGCAAAAATTTATTCCAGGTGGTGTTAATTCGCCTGTTCGTGCGTTTCGTGCGGTAGGTGGTTCGCCCGTTTTTATCAAATCAGCCAAAGGTCCATACGTTTACGACGAAGATGGAAATGAATATATAGAACTCATCAATTCCTGGGGGCCGATGATACTTGGCCATGCCAACGAACTGATTCAGAAGGCGGTATCAGATGCAATTCAGAATTCCTTTTCATTTGGAGCACCAACCAGAAGAGAGGTGGAAATGGCGGAGTTAATCGTGACAATGATGCCGTCAATTGAAAAAGTACGTATGGTCAATTCGGGAACGGAAGCCACAATGTCCGCCATTCGTGTTGCAAGAGGTTTTACGGGAAGGGATAAAATTATCAAGTTTGAAGGGTGCTATCACGGGCATGGAGACAGCTTTTTAATTGCAGCCGGCAGCGGGGCTGTTACGTTCGGAACTCCCGACAGCCCGGGTGTAACAAAAGGTGTTGCCAACGACACTTTAACAGCTCCATACAATGATCTTGCTGCCGTTCAGCAACTGGTTGACGCCAATAAAAATCACATTGCAGCATTAATCCTTGAACCTGTTGTAGGGAACATGGGATGTGTTTTACCGGCCGAAGGGTTTTTAGAAGGACTCCGTAAAATATGCGATGAAGAAGGAATTGTGCTCATTTTTGACGAAGTGATGACTGGCTTCCGATTGTCCAAAGGCGGTGCTCAGGAAAGATTCGGCGTAACTCCTGATCTGACGACGTTGGGCAAAATCATTGGCGGGGGAATGCCGGTTGGTGCCTATGGTGGCAAAGCTGAAATTATGAACTGGATTTCGCCACTGGGCCCCGTTTATCAGGCAGGAACTTTATCAGGAAATCCGATTGCAATGGCGGCGGGGCTGACGATGCTGAATTATTTAAATGAACACTCAGAGGTTTATTCTCAGCTGGAAGCAGCCGGTACCAGATTGACTGCCGGTTTTGCGCAGTCGATTACGAAGTTGGGTCTGGATTACACAATAAACCATATTGGGTCCATGTATACGCTGTTTTTTACCAATCAGCAGGTGACAGATTTTCCTTCTGCAAAATCTTCTGATCTGGTCTTATTTGGTAAATATTTTCACGCCATGCTCGATCAGGGCATTTATATGGGACCGTCTCAGTTCGAGAGCATGTTTCTTTCCACCGCACTTACGGATGCGCATATTGACAAAGTTATTGCTGCGAATGAAGAAGCTTTGAAGATTGCATTAAGTCTTGGTTAAATCTTTTCCGCTAAAAACAATGCGCAAGTACTCCATCATTATTCCCGTTTACAACCGTCCGGATGAGCTGGAGGAATTATTGGAATGTTTGGTAAAACAGACTTTGAGAAACTTTGAAGTCGTCATTGTTGAAGATGGCTCAAAGATTAAGGCAGACGAAGTTGTTAACTCTTTTAAAGATAGACTTGACATTCACTATTACTTTAAGATAAACGGTGGACAAGGTTTTGCCAGAAATTACGGTTTTGAGCGTGCTTCGGGCGATTATTTCATTTTGCTCGACTCCGATGCGCTGCTTGAACCAGACTATCTTGCAATTGTTGAAGCAAAACTGAACACCGGTTACGTTGATTTGTATGGAGGTCCTGATACAGATCATCCTTCATTTTCACCTATTCAAAAGGCGATCAGTTATTCCATGACTTCCCTTTTTACGACGGGTGGTATCCGTGGCAAAAAGAATAATATGGGTGGTACTTTTCATCCGCGAAGCTTTAATATGGGACTGTCCCGAAAGGTGTGGGAAGCAACCGGCGGCTTTCAGACGAGCAGAATGGGGGAGGATATCCTTTTCAGCATTGGAGCACTTCGTCGCGGTTTCCGTTCGGCGCTTATTCCGGAGGCATTTATTTATCATAAAAGAAGAACACAGTTTGCCCAGTTTTTCAGGCAATTGAAATTTTTTGGAAGAGCCCGAATAAACATTGCCAGGTTTTATCCCGATGAATTAAAGCTGGTTCATACTTTTCCACTATTGTTTACATTGGCAGTCTGCAGTGTTCCGTTCTGGTTTTTGATTTTTAAACCGTTTTTTTACCTGGGATTGACCGGCGTTGTTCTGTATGTAACACTTTTATTTTTTGATGCCCTGAAAACGACAAAAAATGCCGAAGTGGCATTTTTGAGTGTGGCAGCGGCATTTGTTCAGCTGTTTGGATATGGAACTGGATTTTTACAGGAAGGCTGGAAAAGAATCTGGGAGAAAAAATCGCACAGGGAAACAGGTGCGGCGATTGAGTATCCTTCTTAGGGAGTTTTGAGTTTAGGAGTTTAAAGTAAAAAGTTCAAAGTGTACAGAACTGTATACTTTGAACTCTGATACTCCTAAACTGTAAGCTCCTTAACTCTTCTGGCAGAAATAGACGATTTCCTCCGAAGGCAACGCGTATCTTTTCACTTCTTCATTCGTAAGCTCGTCCATTACAAAACGATCCTCTTTAACCTTGAACCCGCCTTTTTCGAGTTCATGGTTGTAGTTTCTTCCAAAAAGCCGGAGATGGTCATTTTGTAGAAAATACTTTTCTCTTTCTTTTGGATCTGTGATCGTTGCATCCTCGTACGTTACCGCATATTTCATGTCCTGCGGAGATTGTATCAAAGCCCATCCTCCGGGTTTCAGAACACGATGTAATTCGCTCATTGCCAATATATAATCGTCAACATGTTCCATGACGTGGTTACAAAAAGCGACGTCAAAAGTATTGTCTTCAAATGGAATTTCATGAATATCCATCTTTACCTTTGCCAGCGGAGACTCTATATCGGCAGTGATATAATCCAGGTTTTTCATGTTTTCGAAGCGGTCAATGAAACAGTATTCCGGCGCTACATGAAGTACTTTGAGGTTGGGAGCAGTGAAAAAATTGGTTTTACGTTTAAGATACAATCCCATTAAACGGTGTCTTTCCAGAGACAGACAGCCCGGACACAATGCATTTTCGCGACTTGAAGTATTTCTTCCGTAAGGCAAAAATTTTCTGTAATGACTGTTGCAAACAGGACATTCAACCTTATTTCCAATGTAAAAAATGCTTAAAAAACGCGCTGCCCAGTGACCAACCAGCTGGAGATATGGCCGGGGAATATATCTTAATACTAAACTAATGATGGCTTTCATTCAACCAATTGATTAAAAATTAATAATTTTAGGATCATGTTAAGGAAATAGAAAGAATATGATTCCATCAATAGATCCAAAGCCCCCCGGAAGAAAGCTTATCAAACGTATGTCTACGCGCACTAAATGGATGATACTTGCTCCATTTGGGCTGTTATTATTTAGTTTTGGCCTGACAGTGTTAAGTGAAGCCGCCCATCAGCGCCGTACAGGTGAACCAACTCAGGTTTGGGTTCTTCTGGGAATATACAGTTTGGTACTTATCAACGTCGGACTTATTTTCTTTGGTGAGGCGCTTCGTTTCAGAATTCTTCTTGATGTTCGTCGTGAAGCCCGCCGCAGCATGCGTCAGTTACTCAGAAAAGTGAATACCAAGACTGCCAGAAAAATGAGATCCGATAAGAAAACAAAAAGCCCTACCAAAACAGATTGACAGGGACTTGTTGGATAACATGTTATCGGAGAGGCTATTACTATTGTTTATTAGCTTCAAACTGAGCTTTTATTGCCTCAACATCGACGTTCCGTACTTCTGGCTTGCGTAAAAGATCTTTAATTCTCGCTTTACGATTATTAGCTACTGCTTTGTTTCTGCGACCTTTACGTTTTAATTCCGTAACTCCCATTGTAAATTATTGTTTTGTGAAAGAACCGCAAAATTAAGGATTATTGTGTAAATAATGAAGTTAATAGTCATAAATATTGCAAACCTGCCCTAACTTTACGGTTTTAATTACCAAACTGCCTCATTATTGAACTTGTCATGCCAATTGACATCAAGAAATAGTGGTTATTCCGAAGATAATGCCTTTGTAGGCATTGGTGGAATGCAGTAGCTAAAAGATTTTAATACATACAATGAGTAAACCATCCCTTGCCCGTGGAACCCGTGACTTTGGTCCGGATCAAATGGCAAAGCGCAATTTTATTTTTGAAACCATTCGTAAATCATTCCAGCGTTATGGTTTCCTTCCTTTGGAAACGCCGGCTTTCGAAAATTTATCAGTACTGATGGGAAAATATGGAGAAGAGGGAGATCAGCTTCTTTTCAAAATATTGAACTCAGGAGATTTCAGCGGCAAACTTGTTGAGAAGGATTTATCGGACGGATACAAGCCGCTCACATCCAAGATTTCGGAAAAAGGCTTACGTTACGATCTGACCGTTCCTTTTGCGAGATATGTGGTAATGAACCGCGGGACGCTTGCCATGCCTTTTAAACGTTACCAGATACAGCCTGTATGGAGGGCGGACCGCCCGCAACGGGGGCGTTACAGGGAATTTTACCAGTGTGATGCAGATGTTGTCGGAACCGATTCGCTGCTTTGTGAAGCCGAAATTGTGAATCTTTTGCACGACATACTTCCTGCACTGGGCATCGCTGATTTTACGGTCAAAATTAACAACAGAAAAATCCTTACCGGTATCGCCGACATGATCGGGGCGGAAGGAATGGAAGGTCCGCTTTGCGTTGCGATAGATAAACTGGATAAAATTGGCAAAGAAAAAGTGGTGGAGGAACTTTCGGAAAGGGGATTTTCTGCCGACAGTATTACACTTCTTGACCCAATATTTTCATTGTCGGACGGAGAAGATCCATTTGCCGAATTAAGAAGCTGGCTGGCAAGCTCCGAAATTGCATTAAAGGGCATTGAGGAACTGGAAGAGGTCTGGAATATGGTCAAAATGCTGGGTTTGGAGAATCCGAAAATCCAGTTTGATGTGACGCTCGCACGCGGACT
>Ga0247803_1000897_pt1 | contig 15722 bp, 13 predicted proteins | sample UWRJL014104B1_FD_180928 | JGI IMG/M metagenome (GOLD analysis project Ga0247803, IMG submission 180928) | Plant litter microbial communities from Arlington Agricultural Research Station in Wisconsin, United States - UWRJ-L014-104B-1 | ecosystem: Environmental > Terrestrial > Plant litter >...
GGCATGTCGATTGACACGCCTTCGATGGTTGTCTTGACCAGAGGCACGCTGGCCGTGGTGAAAGGTTTGTTGTATGGCAGGAAGATCGACTTTGGCTGTTGTGATGTATCAGACCATCGATGGTCGTTATGGCACTCCGTGCTCTGAGGTTCTGCGACACGCATGCTGTACTCGGTGGCATATCGATGGTAGACGAGAAGGAGGAGTGCAAGTAAAACAATTACAGATACACCCTGGCGACGTGAATATGGTGATGCGACCGCTCGAGATATTGCGTCGGACTTGGATGACCTCGTGTGTGAATGCTCTGGATGTTTGGATCCAAGCATCACGAAAAGAGCCGATTGTTGAAATCGACTCCTCCGCGCGACAATTACTCACCGCAGTGAAAGTAGTGTTTGAGGTGTGAGTTGTTAGGCGGCGTTGTGGGTTTATACGTAATCCCGGCGGGTATGGGGCGGTCGGCTGGTCAGATGTGCTGGCAGCGCGCTCGGCGAGGCTTCTTCTCGACCTTGGATATGGCAATGCCACGCCCACGTCACACGGATCTCATCAAACGGCAACGTTTCTGATGTGCTCTTGCGAATGAGTTTTCTTTTATCGTCCTCCAGAGGTCAAGTCGAAAGCGAATACCTCGCCGATCACACGTGATGATGCACGATGCAGCTGCGCCTTGGCTGCACATCTTGGTGGAACTGTGCGACGGCCCGCCACCGCTTTGATGGCAACGCCCACAACGATCTGAAGAAGAGGAGATTTTTATCGGACCATACTTCAGAGGCTTTCGCGACAACATTCCTCGAGTTTCGCAAGTCCTTTCGCCCCAACCCCGTCGGGACAACCCCACGCACCCCCAGCCTCCGCAATCAACGACCGCAGATTCGAAAAACGAGCATGTAGAGCGCAAACATGGCGCGCTCACCCTCGCGCTCGAGCGACGGCGCCGGCTCCGAGCACCGACTTCGCGCCGAACCGCGCCTGCTCAAGGCGATCGAAGGATCAGAAGAGAGGGACCATCTAGAAGCCATCGCCGTCATCGAGGACGCAACGGCAAGGTCGCAGCCTATCGAACACCTCCTGCGCATAGGCCTGGCGAGGGCTGCCGAGAGAGATAACATCGCAATCACCGAGTACCTGCTCAAGGCGGGCGCGGTACCAGACGGGGCCCCGGGTGGTCGCATCTCGCCACTGCTGCGCGCGATTGAAAAGAATCATGTGAACATTGTGTCGCTGCTGCTTCGGTATGGCTCGAACGTCGATGTGGCGGACAAACAGGGGCGCACGGCACTGATGACAGCAGCGTGGAAAAATCATTGGCATTGCATGAATGAGCTGTTGAGAAAGGGCGCGGACTTAAACAAGAAGGACTGCAAGGGCAGGAATGTGCTACATAATCTGGCGGCGGACAAGCACTGCAATTGGGGGAGTTATGTGATTGAGACGCTGCTCAAGGAAGACATTGCGATTGATGGTCCGCAGGGACAGGACGATACACAGAGGAGTCCACTGCATTGGGCTGCGTCGACGGGGAAGAAAGAGCTTTGTGGGATGTTGCTTACGCGGCCGAGACTACCCAGGGCGAATATCAATGCGGTGGAAATGAAAGAAAAGACACCGTTACATCTGGCCGTTGCGCATGGAAGAGATGACATTGTGGAGCTGTTGATTAACTACGGCGCAAACGTCAAGGCCCGGAGTGACGGTGGATGGACCCCGTTACACAATGCCTGCCAGCAGGGCAGTGTCAAGGTCGTTAAGATGCTGCTTGCTGCCGGCGCAGAGATCAACGCGCGAGTCTTAAACGGGAACACGCCGCTACACGAAGCTGCGCTGGCGGGCCATCTAGAAATCGTGCAGTGCTTCCTCGAGCGCAGAGACTGCAAGCGCGCTGCAAGAGATCGTTTTGGTATCACGCCCTTTATTCGCGCCGCCCAGAAGAAACATAAAGAGATAATCAATATACTCGCTCCGTTCAATCACGTTGATACGTTGAGCGAGGATGCGCTGGGTGCTTGCAATGGCTTCAACGCAACCATTGTTGATTTTGGAAACTTTCACAACGAGAATAGGGTCACGAAGAGGACAATGTTTGAGCTTCTGTATGGTCGAGATCCGCAGAATGCGAGGAAACCTGCGTTCAATGTGCTACCGAAGGAGGCCAAGGCGGTCAGCTTCAGATGGGTGCATTTGCCTGCGAATAATATGGCGTGGGTGGAAGCGCTTCTTACAAAAGCTTTCGTTGAGGAGGGCGCGTCGGATGTGGCGGGCTTCATGGCGCTGGAGCGATCGTTCACGCATCAGCATCGTGGGCAGCAGATACATTCACATTTTATGCGGCCGTTATGTCAGAGTACGCCACGAGCGCCGAAGCAGCACGACGATTCGGATCTTTCCGACAGCGCGGATCAGGGCCCTCCGCAGATTGTCATTAATCAAGGGACGGGCAACGCCGGTCTTGGTATCGATGCGACAGCGGGTGCACAAGAGCCTATGCCCTATATACCGAAGACTCCTGTGAGGACCGGCACCATCAGCACGGATCAGACAGACTGGACGGTCGGCTCAGGGTCCGGAAAGGAGCCGAAGACCCACGGAAAGAGTAAAGAGAAAAGCAAGAAGGCTGCAAAACGGGGTGGTGCGAAGCCTGCGGGTGGCAGGTCCGGGGGCGCGGAGACGCCGACAAAACGTCCGGATTACCAGGCAAGGCGGCATGATAGCACACCTTTGACGGGTAGCGGCCACCTGCGGTCGCCAGGTAGTCCGGGCCGGAAAGATCCCACGTCGACGGCAAAGGGCAACATCTTCACGTTCTTACCATACCTACATTTCGAGACGAATCAGAGAAGACGAGAGATGCACGATGCCATTGAACGGGTGCAGAGACTGAAGGCCCGCGATAAGAGCGATAGTCGGGTCCTGAAACCGGCGCCGCAGAAGGCTCAGACGTTTGATGAGATGTTGTTACGCGCACATCTGGGTTCGTCGACCGTCTCACTGCACGTTAGACGAACGCTGGATCAGTTCTTCTACCACAACATCGACACGCAGTCTCGTGACCAGGATCAAGTGGTGTATCGCTACCAGTGCCGAGGCCAGTCACCCGAGGCACTTGGTATCGATCCGAAGATCTTCATGGTTGACCAGCTGTGGATGTGGGTCCTCGGAAAAGATCTGATCGTGACAGCATTCCCGCAGCGATGGCAGCAGCCGCGAAATGATCCGCTGAACGTGTTGGACGGCATCATCGAAGACATCAACAGCAAGACGCGAGACCCCGTGCGTTCCGTCTACGACCTCGCCACCATCATCACTTCGCGCTGCTCCGGCGTCTTCGACCGCCACCGCACGGGTGACGAAGACTACCAATTTCTCGACATGTTCGAATCGAGCATCGGCGACGCCACGGAGATGGAAACTCAACTCTTCCAAGAGTTCAATACGGCGTCTGCGCAGGCATCGGCGTGGCTACAGCACCATCGTCGTCCGAACCGGTTCTCGCGCCATCTTGAAGCGGAGGGGAGACTACTCGAGCACGAGAATCGACGGGTCATACACTCCCATTCGCATCGTCATGCGCTCGCTGATCCTCCAATTAAGGAACAACGATTCCATGATGATGGGATGGGGATCGCGCACACGCCACTCTTTGTAGACCAGTTGCTTGACATCGGTGCGGAGACGGATCTACTAGCCGAAACGAAAGACATCCGCGATGAACTGAACATGATCGCCAAAGTACTCGAAGACCAACGCTCCGTGATTCCCGATCTAGAAACCTCCATAACCGACATCTACCGCGAAGAGCACAAATCCCAAGCCGACCTAAAACGCCGCTTTAAAGAGCAAATCAAAACCATCGACGTCCACCTCAAAGACCTCGAACGCATGGACAAGCAAGCCGAGCGCATCTACAAAAGCATCACCGACCTTCTTGACCTGAAGCAGAAACACGCCAACGCCTTCGAAGCACGCTTCGCACGCGCTCAGGCGGCGGGAACGGCGAGGCAAAGTCAGACAATTATGGTGTTTACGATTGTAACGATTATCTTTCTGCCACTGAGTTTTATTGCGGCATTCTTTACGATCAACGTCAAGGAGTTTCCACATGAGGAAGGTGAGACGGAACCAAGTTTGCCGCTAGGTTATGTGAGTAAGTATATGTTTGGAATTGGTTTCGCTATCAGCATCCCTCTTATCGCCATCGCCGTGTCCGTCGACGCTATAGGCGATTTCTTCCGCGAAGCTAAACATCGACTTGCTACGCGTCGCGACGGTCCACCGCCACAGAAAGCTTCTATACATGACGACAAGTTCGATGTCGAGTATACCATCGACACGCACGCGCTCGACGATGCGCTGTCTGCGGGGCGCAGTACAGCGAGGGTTAGGAGAAGCGGGGATAGTTATCTTGGTGGTGGAAGTCTGTTGCCTGTGACGAGTCGGGGGACGGTGAGGAGGGATGTACTTGTTGCCAATGGGAGCGCAAGTGCTAACGGTGGGGGTGGGGGTAGGAGAAGGGGAAGTGAGGCAAGGAGAATCGGGATGCCGCCTGTAGAGAGGATGAGTACCGGGTTTCGCATGAGGAATAGTGAGGATGTTGAGAGGGGTGTTTGATACGAGTAGATGAGATGGATTTGGCGGTTGTATGATGCAGAGCATGGGCATGTGGGAAATGTGTTTTGATATTGATGTTTTGTATGGGGCGTTGGGATTGAAGGTGCGGATACCCTTTCGTTTTTGCGCTTGGATTTGAAAAAAGGGAAGCAGGAAAAAGGTAGGTGTGATTGAATAGCGCAACGAAGATCGCATACAATTTGGAGCATATAACATCAACTACATATTGAATTCCGTGGTATCACACACGCGGCTCCTCAGGTCGGCACAGGCGCTGTGCTGTTGGATGAAGAAAGCTGTCATAGGTTGATGCCTCGATCCCCCGGTTCGGTTGGGCAAGAGTCATGATGATTTGGGAGAGGTCGTATATTGATCGTGTTCACTACAGATGAATAGACTAATGAGTGATGTAGCTGAGCATTTCGACAATTCCATCGAGGTCCTTCTGGGAGACATCTTGACATTGTTCACCGTACCAGCATTGTCAAAGGACGGAATTATTGTGCAGTGCGCCCAAGACATGTACATATCACCGTGCGTAGTTCCTCATGAACTACAAAAACAGCACACCAGCCTCTCCCAGCCCAACGAACTCGAGTGCCTGCAACCTAGATCACATCATGGCGATGCAAATTATGGACGCACACACCATGTGCCGTTCGAAAGCAGATACGACTGCTGTTCGGGTGCCCACGGCTGCGATCAAGACACCCAAGACCCTGAACGCGGAGGCTCCAAACGCCAGCGGTGCCCTTGCAAACTGCGAATTTAAGGTGCTGGACACCTTTATCCACACGATAGACGACGCGGCCATGCGCGTCGTTCTGTGCTGCAACCGCAACAACCAGCTCTGCATCACCGGCACCCCGGACCTAGATGAAGACCCCCGAAAGGTTGATCTCGCGACCTGGGACCCAACTCCAATCGATGTGAAGATTATCCACACAAACTACACGCCTTGCATCATGACCAAGGTCGATAATGCCAAGGTAGCAAATTTATTCGTCAAGCGCCCCGACTATGTCCAGCTCCTCACATCTATTGGGCTCGATATCGTAATGCTCCCATACTTGGGCGCGCAGATCATGTCGCGGGATGTGGAAATGAATGAGATGCTCAAGATGTGGCCGCATCCCAATATCGCGACGTACCTTGGTGTGGAAGTTAGTAACGAAATCCGCTTTAGAGACTCCGTTGTTGGCTCTTCTCCACATCAACTTGTTACTGGACTGTGCTTTGAGCAATACGAATGTACGCTCGGGGACCTCGTGCTGCGCAGAGAGCACATCGACGTTTCCAAGGCAATTGCAGATATCGAAGCGGGGATCAGGCATATGCACAGCCTAGGCTTCGTGCACTGCGATATCAAGCCCGATAACATCTTCTACAAAGACGGCAACTTCGTCGTCGGAGATTTTGACTCTGTACACCCCGTCGGTGCACTACTTAGGCTGAAATGGGGCACTAAAGAGTGGTCCGATATTCCCCCAGGTACAGCCGCCGAGTTTTTCCACGACCTTGATGCCCTTAATCGAGTAGAGAAGTGGTTGTTCGAATACACTGAAGAGCGAAAATTGGAGCTGGAGAGCGCGCCGTATTGGGTAGCTCCTCGAAAGATGTATTGCGTTGAACGCTCGGTCCTGAATCGCACTGGTGAGTACGCGGCCATCCTGGTAATGACTTGTCTGATTAGCTCTTTGGCTCTTTGGATGCCAACAGGTAAAGGAAGCTTGTTTGAGTGTCTATTTGGGAATCTAGAGGAAGAGGAGATGCCGGTGCATATGCGCTTCCCGCCGCCGGTGCCGAATAACACACGAGTTGCTATTGCGGAGGATGGCGAGTAAATTCTCAACGCATCATCATAAAGTCGGGCACTCCGGGCTGGACCGATGAGCTGCTTATGGAGGCCCATCGCGAAGTCGAATTTCATGGGTTCAACATGACCCGGTACCGGCTGGGTAACAAGGGGCTCGGGGCGCCCATGGACGGGGGAAGCAATATGTCGACAGAACAGATTCTGGCGAGGGCTAAGACTCCGGAAGCTGCTCTTGACGACATGTACTCGTCAATGAGCGATAGATCTTCGGATGCGGAGACTGCAGAGAATTCAGCGTCAAACGTTTACGGCGGTGTGAAAGTGAGTGCCGCTTGGGGGTCCAAGATGGAGATATATCGCGATTAGTGTTCAATCCCTAGAGTTACATTACTAACGTCATTTTCTGATTGCTTCCTACTTATCTTTCGTTGACTAGTAGGCCAACAAATACCTTCATTTTTCTCGTGATTACGAAACGCAATAAAGGGCATAGTGGTTTGCTGAATGTCGAGATTCTGTACAATGTGAGAACTCGTTGGTGCAGCGTGACAAGTAAACAACATACCTTCATGGGGCAATCGATGAGAAACATGAGCGCAGATGTTCGAAAACTACAACACAGATCAAGCACAGCAGCTTATTATCCACAAGTTGGCTGCAGCGCCGTCAGTGTCAGCAAGTAGCCACTTCCATACCAAACGGTTGAGTCGAGGGCGTGGAAGTCGGTGGTAATGGCGAGGATTGCTATGCCAATTATGGTGGTATCGATAGCGACGAGGAAGTTCCCCAGATAAAGCGAGCCGATTACGATGAAAAGACATTTGGAAATGGTCATCGGTCGTCGCATCCGTTTCCACGTTCGATAGCTCAATTCATTGTTAAATCGTTTCGTTGTGCTGCTATCACGTCGCTTGTCTATTGCCAACCACACATCTGACACGGTATGAAATGCTTGAATCAATGTTCCAGTCGAGCTCTCTCGCTTCCCTACAACAGAGTATAACCTCATCCCCTCCCAGCCCCTGGATCCACCTTCACAGCCCCATAATGCTTCAAGAACCTGCCCCACACAGCCTGCCCTTTTTCACCAACGGCAACAGGCCACAAGACCCGTCCGGCGCCATCTTCCCACCCAATCGGCCGCACCCCACCAAAAACATCCTCGTACTCGGGTGCAGCACTCATGTAACCCGGATCCACAGTATTCATAGCAACTTGTCTGGTTTTCCATGCACTAGCTGCTTCCGTCTCGGTGATCATGTTGAGTGCGGCCTTCGACATGTTGGTGTGCACGTGCGTGCCTTGCTTTGCGGTAGAATCGGTGCGATCTTCGAATATACCTTCGCGAGAGGAGACGTTGATGATGTAGGCTTGTGGTCTGGTGCGTTCTGTTTCTGGGGCGCCAGGGATTGAGGTAGGTGCAGAACGTGTTGATGATCCCATTAGCGGCAGGAGCTCGCGACATAGGATGAGTGGTACGAAGGTGTTGACTGCATGGGCGGAAATGACGTCTTCGTAGGGGATCTCGAAGAGAGACTGTACCCAGGAGGATTTGGCGTATGGCTCCAACTCCGAGCCGTTCGGAGCATGGTACGCGTTCATTGTCTGTTTGTCTTCAACGTTCTCTTGCAGACCATCCAGTTGTTCATGCAAGAGAGCGCCGATCTTTGTGCCTTCCAACTGCATCGGTACTGCTTTTCCTCGCACTCGTGCGTTATACACACCCTCAATCAACATCGCCCCGTATTTGTTCTCCTTGTACGAAAGTTCTTCCCGCCTCACAGCAAGCTCTTCTTTCTTCACACTGTCCGTCAAGGTCTGCGCAGCATTGTTTATCAACAAATGCAGCTTCACTTCTCCGTCACTGCTCCAATCCTCCAAGCAACGCTTCGTCTCGCTCACCAACGCGAACGCATCCGCCGCACACCTGAAATCCGCGCCGACGACTCTCAACCTGTCCCTCCACTCCGCGGAATCCGTCTCTTCAAGGTACCGCGCAACGGCATCGCGCGGATACCGTGTCGTAGCGATTACGCGCGCACCACATCGTAGGAGACGTAACACAGTGTGGTACCCGAGGTTTATGCGCGCACCCGTCACAAGTGCTGTAAAGGTAGGCGGGAAGAACAGATTGGGCGGTATGGAAAGGCGAGAAGAGGAGGTATTGAAGCTGCCACAGGGCATGCACATGGAGGGATAGGAGGGGTGTGGCTGGATAATGGCGAGGCGACAGATGTAGCAGCAGCGTTTGCGAGGAATTGGCGGAGGTTTGGGAACTTTCGGTGAAATTGCTGGGTTGGCGAAGACGTCGCTGCGATTCTTGAGAGATCGTTCTGCTACTGCTGCTGTTTCTACCGCCAATTTCATCTTGAGATCGGCAATGATGTTCGCGTTGAAAGATGGTGTTGCCGTTGTTGTTGGAGCTAATTTCGACTTGAAATACGCAATGATAGTCTCTGCTGGTGTGTCTGGTTGGATGTTCGACGTCTCAATGAGATGGGTAAGGACTTTCAGAGCGATTGAGACCTCCGGTGGGTTCAATCGTTCTTCAAGTCGCTCGACCTGTCGACCGGTCTTGCACTCGTCTTTCAGATGACGCCGTATTTTGCTCAGGAGGTTTTCATAGATCATGTTTTTGATGTCGTGGCTCAACGCAGGGAGCTTCGGTGCGAGATGGTCAGCAATTGAGGATCCCTTTTCCGTATCGTACCCCGTCAGGTACCACGCGACCCAGCTGCAGGGCTTTCCAGCATCAATGAGAGCTTCATCCTCGCGTAGCCGTATGGCGATTTCCTCTACGGACTTGGTGGCCACAAAGTGCGGTGCGGAGAGCGACGAATGGGCCATTGCAATCTCGAGTGCAGCTGCTGTTGTTGCTGAAGCGGAAGCCAGACGAATTGCAAGAACGTGAGTCTGAAACGAGGGGAAGTGATGACCCTTCCAACGTGTGACTCTTCATAGTCGTGTGAGAGCCAGTGCCTTCGAAGGTGATTCATCAGTAAAGGGCGGCGGGCGTTAATGGTCTGTGCGCGTCAGGCCCCCATTCTATATACTTCCTTTCCTCTTACATTCCGTAACCGCTACTTTTGAAGGCAAATCATTTACAAAAGGGCAGAAGACGGTAACAATCTGTTCGTTTCGTCTCCTGTTCTGTATGTACTTCTTCTCTAACATCCCGCGACTACTGCCTTCGAAGGTAATCTATTAGAAGAGAGCGGCGGGCGTAATAGTCTGTGCGGGTCAGGCCCCCATTCTGTACATACTGCCTCTCCTCTTACATGCCGCAACCGTGGCCTTCGAAGGTGATTCATCCAAAAAGGGCGGCGGGGCGGTAACAGTCTGCGCGGGTCAGGCCCCCACTCTGTATTTATTCCCCCTCCTCTTACATCCCGCAATCGCATCCTTGACAACACGCCAACGAAATGCCTGGGACTCGCCGGTTCGAGCGCATCGCGCGAGATCTGGAAAAGCTTCCATGTGAGCTTCACGGGCCCGTACTCATCGACCTCGAGTTCGAGCAGCTCATCCGCCTCTCGCTTCTGGCCGGACCACGTCTCACCTGGTCTTTGGAAAACAGTCTCTCGACATGGCGCATATTCTTTCGTCAAGGGTGTGCTACGAAAGTACAGAAACTTTTGGCAGTGACCGACCAAATCAAGTGCCTCTGCTTCAAGCATCCCAGCATCAAAGGCTGGGAACCCCCCAGTTTTGAGCGCGGTCGGCTATGCTTCCTTCACCACCGAGACCCCGATTGGAGTTCTCCCATTTCTTATGCATCCCGCAATCTATTGCACAGCCGAGAGTCACTGGTCCAACATTGGATACGCGCTATTCACGGTGAACTGATGGACACCATTCGGTCTGTTTTCCAAGTCAACTACTCTAAGCTAGTCGGACCATGGTTAGACCTTCTCATTGCTTTGCCCAAGTTCCAGGATGGATCCTATCCTGTTTCCGTTATCTTGAAGCTCACGACCCTTGCTGGACCAACCTACGGGCTCAACACCCAACCGCCATTATCGATCGAAGAGCTGGCCAATATCGTTGACCTCAACCAACAGCTCCGCCACATTCGAGCTTTCGCCTTGGCTGGGGAACTGAGACGCCTGGCCCTCTTGTACGAAGCTCACCCGACGCGCCTGAAGCAGCCTTTCGCACCGCAGACACGTCGCAAAAACGAGAAGCATGTGCCGAATGTACATCGGATTGTGGCGGACAAGCTGGAGGCGAAAGCAAAGCACACTTCGTGGAAGGCGCGCCGGAAGTACGGATCTCGCTTCAGCCACCCGTTTCCGGCGCTGGTTCCGTACGACTGGTGTATGCAGCTTTTCGTCAAGGTGCTGCAGAAGCCGGACCTCTCCGAGTCCAGCTATCCCGCAGCGATGGTGGAGAAGTGCAGGATGATCCTAGAAGCGCCGCCTCGATGGGCAGCAGCAGCACCGGAGGCTACGCCAGCCCAGGCTACATCAACCCAAGCTACGGATGACCCCATGGCGGAAGTCTCGAAGGGATTTGGGCAGCTAGCACTGCAATCGGTACCTCGTTTACACACGCAGCTCTTGTTTCAGGAGACAGGGAATGCGTACTGTACACGACCAGAATCCGAGCTGCAATGGCTGGAAACGTTCGTGGAGGTGGTCGCTTGGATGGAGGAAGAGTTTCCCGATGTGCTGCTGGAAGTGCGGGGTAGTATTTGGGACGAGAGGTTGTAGGGTGGCAAAGCTGTATGAGTGGTGTCAGGGGTACAAAGTGAGTTGCGATTGCGAAATAATCGGGTATCTGTTGAACACGCGAGCTGCTAGAACTATCTTAGACGAGCGTTATGAATTTCATATCTTGACTTTCGCGGCGGTGTTAGTGAACGTAGAGTAACGTTTGGTAATGCTCGTCTAGGAGGTGGCCACTCTGCTCCTACACCAGGCCATGCTCTTGTATGCAAGGTCACCTGAGTCAGTACTAGGGTAGTTCACTCTTCCACTCTCCGTATAGCATCCCATCGCACATTACAAACCACACCGACCACATCATAGGGCCCGCCAGACGAGATTGATAACGCTCATTCAGGGGGCCTCTGCCCCTGTTGCCTCGCACTAGCGACCACACTGTCAATAAAATATAACGCAACTTAATGTTCCAAACTTAGATGGCGGTGCTGAGTGATGGTCAGACGATAAAGAAGAGCCCCTGGGTAAGAAAGACCTCAGATGCAGGTTGCTTCTACTGTAAGCGATCCGATGCTCTCGGAGCCGATGCTGGGGAACACCGAAGCGACACCGAAGCAGCGATGAGTGCGACTTTGATGCAGTGATGCTTCGAGTGGTGGTGACCAATACCGAGGCACTCAATTATCTCAAAAAGCAGTTTTGGGCAGAGAAAGCCATGCCGAAGCCTACGTTTACTCATCAGCTCACACGAGCTTAGGCACATCATCCAGACCGCCGCAATCTCACCGCCGACCTTAAGCACCTGTCACATTTTGGACGCCGCGTGGAGGTCTCCACGTGGCCAACGCAAACGCTGGCTGAGCTGACCGCGCCATCTACCCCAGATTACCGAGATCTGAATCGTACATGTGCTCGATTCGAGATGCCGTTGAGAGACCCGACGCACAGCTGCGCTAAATTTATCATGCTTAGGTCAGCCATGCTCGTAAAACTGCGTCTCAACAACGGCTGCACGCGACGGCAGTCCTCTTTGGGAGACGCATGGCGCATGTCGGAAGGGGGACGAGTGGCTGTCAATGTTGAGATTCGTGTGGGCGGAAGCGGAAGCATCGCACGAGTAAGGGGCGCGGACGCGAGTGGTCGGTAGGGTTACAAAAAGTAATTATTGGATGCTAAGCCCTACCCGAACGGCTCCGAAGTTGTGCCGCCGGCTGAAAATTCGGCATCTTCAAGACGGATGCTCGGGATGACAGGCTCGCGACTCAACGATTGGAAATCGTACGCGCGTATGGATGTTGACTCTTGGTGACATTGGCAATGCGACGGACATGGTTCGGCCGACGTTGTCTCCTCCATGCGTCCGCGTAACTCCATGGCTTAGATATGCATTTTCGAGAACGCAGTGCATTTCGAAGCAGAACCGTAAGCTGCTCTACGTGCGAAAGCGGCCCGAGGAGATGTCTGGCGGAAAACATGGTGATGCAAGGTGTCTTGGCGTGAGCATGCATGTGGGCCACCTCTACCATGTTGTCCGAAAGCGGCCAAGCGTCATCGTCTCGGATGCGGGAACACAGTTGACGGAAGTGGAACATTTTGTTGACGTCGTTAATCAAACCCGACAGCATGTTGAGATGGATTGGGTGTAAGATTGTCATCACCTGCCCTGCATATGCAGCAACGGAGACGGCAGGGGACGTGGCAGCCCTGCCATTCTCTTTCCGTACACTGCAAGACAGGGCGACCAAGAAGGTACGCTGGCCGGCCGGCTGGGAATAGACACGACAATAGTGGTGCGATTAGTGGGCTGGATAAAGTACCCAGCGGCATGCTGAGTGGCCGTTGCGACAATGAAAAATGCGCGGCGGGATTCAAGAGTCGACCACCGCGTCATGATCGGCGCACCCCACCAATGCAGGACGTGGGCAGAAACTTCGTCTCGTCTCGGACAGGGCACTTGAATGCTTTAAGGGCCAGCCCCGCGGCGCCCCTGGCATCATCCTCATCCCGCGCGCACAGATTGGCTGGCAGTTGCGCTAGCATCGCCCAACGATAGTGCGCGGGACCCTTTGCGGAGTCGTTCCCACCCGCCGGGACGATCATGACTGCATATGATGTGTGGAGCGCGCAACATTTATTGATGTGCGACGACGATGCGGATCAGGATCATGGGAGTTGGAAAGCAAGGAAAGGATGGGGACCCTCTTGGGCACGGCACCGAAATAGAATCGTGAAGCAACTGCTGCTGCAGTGGTGCTGCGCAGTGGTGCTGCAGGACGACGGCTGTTTGGATAATTGGACGAGGAAAAACTTGACCTTCATGATGTCATATCTTATCGCAAGCTTGGCGCCCACGGCACATGCGACCGACACGCAACGGACGCAGCGGAGACGACGTGAGCGACCAGGTACTACAGCGACCTCCTTGCGACTTGTCTTGTACAATAATAATCGGCATCGTGGTCGGGTGGCAGACGAGGCGCCTAGTGTCTTAGGGGCTCGATGCGATGCGACGTTCTTTGGGATTCCAGACCACCGCCGGCACAGCACCCCGGCCGCCCCGAGGGCTCGTAGGGCTGCACTGCCACTCAGCCACAGACCCTGAGCGCGGCTCCACCAATCGCTCTTGCATAACGGTGGGGTTAGACCTGCCTAAACAGGAAGTGTGTCTCCACCACTCCACCACCCTCCACGTTGTCGCACGTAGCCGCACGCACTCTATTGCAACGACGCCGAGAGCATCTGCAGCAGGCTGTGCGCTACCGCTTGCAACCGACGCAGAGTTTTCTGTGCACAGCTCGGATGGACGGCTTCCTTTGGGTGTGTTGCAGGAGTGAGAGAGAGAGAAGTCGGCGTGCTGGCCTGTCCGTTTCCTGCGGCGTCAGACCCAGGGCGTCGGGCGGCGGTAGAGATGCGCAGTTTCACGTCCCCTACTAGGTGGTAGCCGTGGGGTAGCGCCTGCTGGACTGCGGACTGCAAGCAGTGCAAGCTGCTGAACGTGTGTGGTCGCGTGGGGATGGCCACCAGAGGCCGGGCGGCGCTGGCCGCCCAGGAACATCCATATGGCAGCGCCGCGGCATTGCGTGTCACGATGCCATGGTAGCTGAGGGATGCCAGGAGAAGCGCGCCAACAAGGCCCTTCAATACATTGGATGAAAGGAGCATGCGGTCACGCGCCAGGCCATGTGACCAGCCTGTGGCCGCGCTCTGCCTCGGCCGGCCAGTCGCGGACAGTCGTTTGAAGGTGCACCGCTGGCATCAAGTCCGCAGCGCCAAACATGGCTCGGCTAGATAGACGACACCGGCATCGACTGGTGTCCGTGGACAGATGCCGACGGAGATCTCTGATCCTGCGGACTGCTGCTGAGTAACGGGCGTCGGTTGCAACCCGGCGATGCGGGAAGTCGAGGCAGGCGGGCCTGGCAGCAGCGTGGCCCGCTGATTGCTCGTTATTCTGGGAGCAGCACATGGCTGCCGCCCAGAGACGTCGGATGGCATCCGAGCCCAGCAGCAGCAGAGATTTTTCGAGGCGCGCATTCCCGGGCTGGGGTGTAGCATTTCCGCGAGGGCAGTGCACCGCCCAATATGCAGGGTGTGCGCTAGTGGCTTCTAGAAGGGGTGGCATCGGCCGGCCGATCGCTGACGGTCCGTGCACGGCTGCGATGACGTTGCCTGGGTATGAAAGAAGTGTGCCCGCAGCGCGATTTCGAATCCCATCAAAGGCCGAAAATTCACTCGCTCAGCATTGTACAATCGCTCCGGCCCGCTCAAATCTCTCAAATCTCAAATCTATTAGCTCCGCAGCACCGAGCCACGCATTCCAACACGCACCACGCCGTTCCATCCCAGATCACCTCATCAGGGTCCACCCGAGTCATAGTTGGTCACTCGCTAGCTTGCTGGTATAAAGCATCTCGCCACCCGCTCGTGGCCCCTACTTTTTCCTCCGATCCATTATGTTAGCACTGCACCCAAGACAACACCAACCACTCCCACCGTCGCCCCAACACCAAACGTTCTCCTTCGACCAACTCGCACACCAACTGTCTGCCCAGCAGCTCTACGACCAGAAGCTGCTCCACGACTACCTCGATTCGCAGCAACAGTCGTTCAACCCCTCCATCGTCATCGATAACGACACGAACCCGTTCATGACGAGCGCCTACGAGTACGCGAACCCGGCCATCCGAGTGCAGCAGTCGACGCCCACACCCCAGCTGTCGACCAGCTACTCACCGACGCCGATGCTGTCCACCGCCACCGCCCCCGGACTCGACACCTGGAGTTCGTACAGCAATGTGCAGACCCAGTCGCTGCAGACACCCTTGAGTCGGTCAGGCCGCGCGCATCAGCGTGCGTCGTCGTCTTCGTCGGTCGGATCCACTGGCTCGCAGTACCAGCAAGTAGGCTCGGCTGCCGCCTACCCGTACGTCGCTCACTCCGAGAGTTCGCCTTCGCGCTCAGCTCTTACTCTTGACTCACCGGACTTCCACGCTAACCAACCCTCAAGAACCTTCTCGGCCGTCGCATCCCACAATCTCCCCACACCGACCCACACTCCGACACAGGAAGCCTTCATGAACGCGAACAACTTCAACACCTACACTCCGCACTCCTCGGGCATGGACTCG
>Ga0247803_1000898_pt1 | contig 15721 bp, 20 predicted proteins | sample UWRJL014104B1_FD_180928 | JGI IMG/M metagenome (GOLD analysis project Ga0247803, IMG submission 180928) | Plant litter microbial communities from Arlington Agricultural Research Station in Wisconsin, United States - UWRJ-L014-104B-1 | ecosystem: Environmental > Terrestrial > Plant litter >...
GTCATCTCAACGTCCTCAACCGTCGCTGCCGCGGACTTGTTGCGACCGTTCTTGCGGCGAACAACAAACGAAGGCTACCACACCGGCGAACCTGGCCGCACCAAAGAGGCAAAAGAGCACGATCACCCAAACCGCAACAGCATTCTAAGTCCCCCAGGTACCTGAAACAGCCGCGGGTTTTTGCGTAGATTTCGAAACACACGCAGTTGGGACTGGGATCGCCGTTGAGTCAACCCAAGACGTCCATTCGGCTTCATTGGTATCCGTACTCCATACGGCGCCATATGCACGGGCCTTGATCGTAACGGTTGGGGTCATCGTTGCGGTGATTTTGTGCACGATCCGCATTGTTAACAGCCCCGGTGATGAGGAGGAGAGCGATGATCGAGAGACGCATTTTGGTGATGAGAAACGCGTAGGAAGGCTTTTGTTGCTCTGGTGTGTGTGTGTGTAATTCCATACACGAGTGAAGGTTGAGTAGAAATTGCTAGATTGGTGGTATCTGGTTTCGCACAATACATCATGAGCAAATAATTGGTTCGGAACAGATTTATTGACGACATGACCTACCATAGAAATATCTCTCATGCGGCGTGAGGCCCGTTGGTGTCTCCTACCATTGTACTCGGCTTCTTAAACAACATCGATTCAAACCTACTTCGCTGAAAGTTCTGGTCAAACCTGGATCACACTGAACGCAAGCCGACGGGATAAGCTGTCAAAAACCTAAAATTTGCGAGGGATTTGGTACCGTTGTCAGGGTGCTAAAAGCGCCGCTATAACGCTATACATAGACCAAGCGGGGCTCAAGAGGCGTAGGCGATCAATCTTAAGAGGTTTAGGCGATTAAGGAGGTGTATTACCTTTTGGATCCATGTTACGCCTTCTCAACAAACCGAACGACTATCCGCCGTACTCCGCTTCGACTGCGCTATACGCGGCGGAACCTGCAACATATATCCATACACACCAGCCCTTCCCGGTTCTTGATCTTTGCATCACCGTTCTCGAACCCTTGTGTCATATGATAGTCACCGAAATCAGATTCGCGAACAAGAGTAGGCAAATGTAAAGGACGCAGCCCGCCGGTGCTGGACTCAAGATCAAGCTCGACCTTAATGCCGGACTCTAGATCAAGCTCGTTGTTGATACCGGACTCATGATCATGAAACTTCTTAGAAGCGGCACGTGTGGCTACCTTGCGCTTGCATCGATGGAAGTACCAGTCGTATGATACTGCTGCTATGACGAAGAGGAGCATGATTGATAGAAGAGATACGAGTGCGGTAGTTTGCGTAGACTTCATCTTGGTTGGTATGAGGTTGGTTGGGATGCTAGCGAGTGCAGGGCGGAGTGTTGTTGCAACTTACTAGAGAAGAATACATGTATCTAATAACTACGTCTGATGTGTGAGCTAAGGCCCGCATAGTGCGTGCGAGACAGGCAGGATCATTGCTGAATATGCACAACGGAACAAAGAAGCGGAGGCGAAAAGATAGACAGATGAAGGCTTGCTTGCAGAACTTTGAAACGCGCTGAAGCACACATCTGAAATGAACCATGTTTCGTCAACCAGAATATCTCATTCTCCTGTTCACGGGATCATAGACCTGCACCGGAAACTTGACCCCCATAACATCCACAAACCTCGCCCAACCTGCCTTTGCCGATGCTGGGGAATGGCGGAGGCGGTGGTTCCATCGTTGAGCTCACTGCTTCAGAAGAGACCACACGAAGAATGAGTAGCGGAGGTGGGTTGATGGATTGGCTCAGTGTGCACGTGGAGGTGGGAGGAAGGTGTGGGAACACTTGCCCAAGCTCAATGTCTGTTTCGACGAGTTATCTGAGATCTGGCCCAACGTGCGCGAACGTCTGACCGATGGGCGTGCGCTACGCGTAATTGGATACGGCGTAATTGATATTGGATCTGTTAGTGTGGTACCAGGACGTGGCAATGCAGCATGGCGAGCTACCGTGTTGCTGCGGAGGGGCGCGTGGAGAACGTGCGTTCCCAAGGTGGGAGAAAGCATCGGGCTCAAGCGGCTGGTAACTGGCCTACTTCTACCCTGCAAGGGCGCCGGGTATGGAGGTAGCGTGGCATCCGGTTGTTGGTCGACCGAGGGAGGGTACATTGGACGAGAATGCGTTTCAGATTGCTGGACTGGCGGCACCTTAGTATTAATGGAGTCATTAGGCAGTGTAGGCAGTGTAGGCAGTGTAGGCAGTGTAGGCAGTGTAGGCAGTGTAGCACGCGAGCGTTGCACTACGTGCCTTCCCAGCTCACTGTCTCGCCTCTTCTTTTCGTTTTCTCGCCTCTTACGATGGCGCTTATGAATGCAGTGGACAATAGCCATGACGATGACAAGGATGACAGCGGATGTTATGAGGATAGCGAGTCCGAGGACGAGCTTTGGGGGCAAGCTTTTCGGTGTCATGGCGAATGTTATGGTGGATGTCGATGTGTTGGGTAAGTTACTCGATATGGTATATTGAGATGATTTAGATACTGGGTTAGACAGCGAATGCTTGCACACTGAGATGGCTTTGTGCAGGACCTATACACGGGCGAGAAGGAAAATTTTCATCATAAACAGGAGAAGAAGGATACGCATTATTAAAAGAACTGTTCTTTGTTGTCGGGAAGAGGCTTCCTTTAACGGATGCGATGGTCCTGGATACAGGGCGCCATTATGCAGCAATACAACAAATTGACACAAGAATCGCATTGTGCACTCTTAGAATTGCAAGCTTTGTTCAATTGGTGCCCACTTGTCGTAGAATTTGTTGTGGTCCGACCGATTTTATAGCAAAAAGTGCCTTTGAAGAATAACCAGCGAACAGTTGGCAACTCACAGCGCTCTAGTCTCGGATGGGCAAAATCTGCTTCCGCTGATTGAGACCGTCGCTTCTGGGTGGCGCTGCATCACTGAGAGGAATAGTTGATCCATTGTTTAGCCGTATTAAGGAGTTGTCCATGAACAGCGGTACTGCCGGATCGTCGACTTGGGCAGCATCTGAAGGACGTGGCGAATATGGAGGTGGAATGTCTCCTTGCATAGCTGGAGCGGTGGCGCATGTTAGGTCCCCTGCGCTGGGGGGCTCTTCGTATCGTGGAAGTGTAGTGACGCTGACCGTAGCAAAGTCGCGATGCTGAATTTCCCCAAGGCGGTTAAGTGCCGGAGGTACATGGGTGGAAACGCCGTGAAAGGGGACGAGTGGGACTGGTGATGGCTGATGGCGAGGCGAAAGGGTATCCCAACTTGCGCGACGGACAGCTTGTTTCTCTTTAAGACGGTTCCATAAGCAAGCCACGAATGCCCCTAGGAAGACGGCACCGAATCCAGCCACTAGGATCAGGCCTTCGAATGCCGCAGGCGCGTGACTCGACGAGGGGGCTTCGGCGGTAGCTTCGGGAGCGGCGTCTGAAGGAACATCGGCCATGGATGGGCGGGTGTGGGGCTTGTTCTCAGCATTGGGCGGAAGCTTTTGTTTGCGCTGCAAAAGTAGTTGTGCATTCACAGACGCAGCTGTTCCCCAAACATAGGGCGAAATATCCAGGCGGTGTCAAATCACCTTTCACGCAGTATGTGAGTAAGATGGAAAGATGGCGTTCATCTTCGGCAGTGGTTGCCGGAGAGTGGGATTCGACGTGTTATTCAGTCACTTGCCTGCCCAGCATGCTAGCGCCAAGTTCCGTAGAGCTCCCTGCTATACTCAGACTCGCTCTCCTCGAGGTGTACGGACTTCTGCTCAGTGGCTCGCTAGCGATACTCAAGGGTCGAATGCCGACTGAGCTGTTACTGAAGTAGTCGCTGTTCTGCCTCTCAAGGCCACCGGCTCCCGTCGGAGTTCTCACCCTGCTCTGCATACGGCTTTGTACCGGACTCATTCTCAGAGCCTCGGGACTCCAGCTGAGCCGATCCTCACCTGTATGTCTTCGCCGATGTCTCCTTGGTGTAGGAAGAGGGAGCTCCAACCGCTTGTTTATGTTCAACCACGCAGCCTCATCTGCCTCTCCTTCATAGAATCGCCAGCCACCGACTCCTTCGAAGTCACGTGGCAGGTCACCGCTGCCGAGTAGGGAGAGGGAGGCCGAGGATCCGCTCTTGGTCTGGATTCTGGCGGCTGGTACTGCCGTGTCTTGGGACGAGGAGCTGCTGCGGCGATGGCGAGGCGATCTCGATGGCGGCGTCGCTGGGCGTTTGGGAACGGGCGTGGGAGGTTCGGGGAAAAGGTACGCGTGGAAGAGCGCGACCCCAAGCTCGAAGTAGACCACAGAGACGCGTATGGCGAGCAGCGCGACAGCGATGGTGGTTGTGAAGAAGGCGAAGAAGAGCAGCGGCACCGACACGAAGAGCAGCAGCGGCGGGCCCAGCAGGTACGCGGAATTCGTTAGAATGGCCATACTGGCTTGTGGAGGCGAGGAGACATGTGGTGCGTGGTAGGAAGAGTCGTCATGTGTGATGTCTGGGTGGCTGGCATGTGAACGTGTGGGGGGATGCCGCCAAGTCGGAGATGTTCCGTGGGGGAGGAGGGTGGGGAGCTCGGTTCCGTTGCCACCACGGGTTGAAATCACTCATGGACTGGGCACGTTGCTCATCGAAAGGGAATCAAGTGCTCGTCGCTAGTCTGCAGTTTGACCTTTGATCTGTCTATTGTATGGGTGATGAGAAGAAACAGTGGTGGGTGCGGACAGACTTCCGCTGTCTCGTTTGCCAGCCAATCATCGTCTGTTGATGAACAAGGCCGCGGGGGTTCGTCATCACTCTGTAAGCTGTCGAGCCTTACTCACCATTGCAAATGCTACCGTCAAAGAATTATGGCTTCTCGATAGAACCCACTGTAATCTTCTCGCACTAACTTATCAGCCTGCTAACGAGTATAAAAGGTGCCTGGGAATTCGGGCTAGAGAGATCCCTCTCTTTCGATGTCAAACACTACCGCCACACAGCAGAAGTCTATACTACCATCTACAGCTCTCCTCACCACAAAGACTCTCGCAGTAATCGTCGCATTCGTAGCAGCCACCCTGGCTTTCTCAACCAGCCTCCGCAACGCCGTCTCCTCGGTCCTTCCCAGACAAACCATCCGAAGCATGTCCAGCACAACCGCCGCAGGCATGAACATCACCAAGCGCCCATGGTCAGCGCGCGGCCAAGCCGACCACGACTGGCTATACAGCTTCCATACCTTCTCCTTCGCCTCGTACCACGACCCGCGCCACCAGTCGTGGGGCCCGCTCCGTGTCATCAACGAAGACCGCGTCAAGCCCACCACGGGCTTCGGCACGCACTCGCACGCCGAGTTCCTCATCTTCAGCTACATTGTCAACGGCACCCTCGAACACCGTGATAGTATGGGCAACCTGGAGAACCTCAAGCGCGGCGAAGTCCAATTCACGAGTGCAGGGACGGGGATTCGACACTCGGAGTACAATCGCGACAGCGAGGATGAGGTGCACTTTCTTCAAATATGGGCGAAGCCGAACAAGAGGGGCTTGAAGCCGCACTACGAGACGAAGAAGTTCACTGATGAACAGAAGGCGGATAAATTGGTGCGCATCATGGAGTCTACCGACAGACTCGGCGAGAAGACAGGCGAGTCACCCATCGGCCTGCAAGCAGATCTCAGCATGGACGCATCAATTCTCTCGCCGGGGAAGAAGGTCGTTCACGATGTCGTGGCCGAGGGACGTCGTAAGGTGTTCTTGCAGGTCGTCATGAGCAAGCGTGCTCAGCCAAAGGAGGGCGGCGCAAAGATCAAGGTTGGTGATACCGTATTGGGCGAGGGCGATAGCGCCTATGTGGATGGTGTGTCAGGGCCTGCTCAGATTGAGGTGGAGAGTATTGGGGACACGCCTGCCGAATTTCTTCTCTTTGACATGGGACCTGATGATGCTTGAGCACTGGACACGGACGAATGTATATATTGCTTAGTCGTAGGCGTTGACATAATGGATCATGACGCGGTCGCAAAGCGCGTTGCGAACTAAAGCACAGGCGGCGCATGCTGCGACCCTCTACACACTGAGACCCATCCGGATACCCTCTGTTTGCAGACTAGGTTTCTGTTGTGGCAGTTCTCAACAGTGATATTGTACGGCGAGTTGACCCTCGTGGAAATAGCCGGCCACGTGATGCATCCGGATATAGAGTCGGCAGGGGCATCGATCTCCCGCCACGCCCCCTACGCCACAACATGACCGTCTCCGCCTCCTTCCACGCGTTCTCCCCTGTCCAAGGTCGAAACCTCACCCCAAGAGCTTTGCACACGACCCGCACACTTCAGTGCCGTGAGCCGAAGCCGGTTTATGCCATGACCTCATACCCGCGTGGAATGCACCAGCCAACATGGCATTGTGGTAATCAATTCCTCACAAGACAGTCCAGCAGCCGCAGACGTCTGCCGTTTCGGATTCATTTGGCATGGGCTTGGGCTTCCCGCAGGACGATCGTCACTGCAAGGCCTGCATTCGTCATGCATGGTCTCTCGTTAGGTCAGCACAAGACTGCCACGCGCCACGACGCGTAAAACGAGGCTCTGCGGAAGCTCGCCGTCGAGCAGGCCATGTCGCTAGGCTCTTTGCCACTCCTCAGCAGCGCAAGTGGCGGAGGAGCTTGTGTGTGCAATCGCCGGAGCCACACAAAGGCAGTGTTGGCCCAGAGTTGCGCCATAGCGGCCAGACTGCGACCCGGCGCCCAGGCGATTCCCCAGACCAAGCTTTCACTTCTCCATTCGACCTGCCTCGCACAAGCATGAAGCCAGCCAACCAGGCCCCCGGCCGATCCATTCATCTGCCGCATGCGGCAAGAAGCTCGCATGACGCTGCATCATGTGGCGGTGCCCGCCAGTAAGGGGTGATGGAAAGGTGTGGGTACGTATGAGCTATGATGCGGCGGTGCGCGCAAGGGTCGGCCGCTCCCCGTTTGTTTGTTACAAAAGTCAGGGCCGATTACGTCGTCGACGGTATAAGTATTCCCCTTCGCCGCCTTGCCCAGTGATCCCCTACTTTGCTCCAGCCCAATTGATCCTTCATTCAATCGTAAATCAATCCACACACCTCCCTCGTCAATCACCAACCACTCCATACCGCCATGCGTTTCTCTACCATCATCGTCGCCGCTATCGGTGCGACCGCCGCGAACGCCCAGGTCGACTCCCTCATCTCCGAGCTCACGAGCGGTGTTGCAGACATCACGGGCATCACGTCCAACCTGGAGTCCATCACCTCGGCCATCGGCTCCGGCGTTGATTCCATCACATCTGGCGCCGGCTCGGTACGTACTATTCCGTATACCTAGGACGACTCCGAGCATCTAGTTTTCTTGTTGCTCGCACCTACTTCATGGCGCCGAGTTTCCAGACTTACTGGCATGCCTTCCTGTGTTGAACACAACTAATTTGCGCATCAGGGTATCGCATCCGTCACCTCAGCCGTCGGCTCCGCAGCCTCAGACTTGACCTCCGGCGCCGACTCCCGTCTATCGTCCGCCACTGCAGCCGTCGGTAGCGCTCAGAGCTCCGCAGCTGCCGTCTTGTCCTCCGAGGTCGACAGTCTCCGCTCAGTAGCCTCCACCGCAACTGGCGACGCTGCCAGCTCCCTCTCATCAAGAATCAGCGGCGCCATCCAGAGCGGTGAGTCGGCTGCCAGCTCCATCCGCGCGAGCGGTTCCGACGCTGTAAACTCTGTTACCAGCCCTGCCGGTGCTATGCCTACTGCTCTCCCCGCCATGGGTGCCATTGCTGGTGGTGTCTTCGCTCTTGCTGGCCTTTTGTAGATATTCGCCTTCATTTAGCTATCTAGTCCATCACAACCTTTGCCCGGTGGTTTATCACGATTGGATATTTGAGCTGCCAACGCTCGTAAGCCAATGGTGCTTGTTTGTGCGTGAAGCATTTACCGGGAAAGACATATTATCGGCGTTGGTGGATCAGGACACGGAACCGAAGGTTGTGTCTACTGTATTATCAATTCTCAAATTTAATTGTTGGTGTTTCTACGAATTATATGTCAGCGATATCTACCATGTGTTTACATGTCCTCGGCGAAGCGTCGCTCTCGCCATCCACTTTCCCCCGACAAAAATACCCACCGCACATCCTTACTTACAGTTCACCGTCTTTCCCGCGTCTCCCACGGAACTCGTTCGAGCAACCTCAGCTTGCATGGCCTATGACATCAGGACATCTCAGATTCAGCTTTCGTTTCAATCGAAGTGGAGACTGTGGTCTGGATGGCTTCCGCTGATACGCTAGACTGAGACGAGCTCGGGTTCGGAAGTGTGGCGCTGCGCGCTTTGTCGCTGTCGCTTAGGGGTCAGGCGCGCGAGGGGTGGCCGGTTATAGGGTTGGTGGGGTAGAGTGAATCTCTGAGTTGTCGGCGGAAAAGTACACTAACTTTACTCAGACCCTTCACATCATAAGAACTATGCCAGTCTGAGAGGAACACCGCGTATCGCGCTTGAGCATTAGACGTGTAACGCTCTACATTGTATCCAGCAGCAGCGAGCTCACAATGTCTACCGTCCAGGAAGAGCAACTTTGCTGCCTTGAACAATGTTTCTATGGAGTATATGATTTACCTTCCCCCTTCATTCCTATATCAACAATCCCGACACTCCAAACAACTAAGATCTAGACTGACCATATACCATGATGGTCACCCGAATGGAAGTTTTGACCGCATTCGTGCTGACCCTAGCTCTCGCGCAAGCAACACCTTTCATATCGCCCGATGGCGGCCCAACAAATGACACCTCACTGTTCCCACCCAACAACACTACAACCAAGAGCACGTACCTACCTATCCCACCGCTTCAGCTCGCTAAGCTGAACGGCACCTCTTCGTCAGTAAAAAAAGGCGCCAAAGTCTACAGCCAGGGCTACGCCATCTTCAATGGCCTCTTCGCAGTCATGATATGCCTTGCTATTGTCATCCCGCTCGGTATCTGCGTCATCTGGTATGTCACACGCGCCCACGAGGAGAAGGATGTATGTCCGGAGTTGGCGGTGACAGATTTTGAGGGACAGAAGGCTGAACTTAAGCCTTCGTTTCCTATGCGTGTTAGCCGGAGGTTGGGGAAGGAGAAGGTGGTGGGTTGATTAGATAGATCAGCAGTGTTGAAATTGTTGTAGAGGAGCGAGTGAGAGCAAGTAGAGAACGGTGATAGTAGAACGCCATAGTACCTACATGATGTTGCGAAAATTACATGGACATTGAAATGTATACTAATGTCTCACACGGTATTTGTTTTTAACACAATTGAGATAAGGGGTAAAGATTGGAATCACAAGTGCAGTGCACGCAGCTCTATGCTACTTGCTAAAGCAGAAGTAGTTGTCAATAAGACGAGAGAATGTAAGGAGAACAGACTCATGGTCTAGCCGAAACCATGTGACGTCATTCGCTGGCCTCATCAGCAACGTTTCCTAACCCCAAGTCTTTGCATCCTGCTTGCAGACGACAGCAACGTCGCAAGCCATGGTTTGATCGAAGATGCGTGCGATGACGTTCACGCCGAGCGAGAGATGAGCCGGAGTTACCGACGCGTTCAGCCTCACGCAAGAGTCCGCGAATGTAGTCATACCAATCTCGCGCAGACTACCCTTTTCAAGACTTTTAATGGCCAAGAGATTAACTTCAACCCAGCCGAATACGAGAAACTGACAGCGATTTCGTCGTTCGAAGATGCCTCGTAATTCGGGGGCTCATTTCAAGAGAAGCTCGCTAAGCTAAACCTCTTCTAGATACAATCCTGGCCAAGATATTTCTCCCGTATACAGTGTTCTTTGCGCAAGATTTCCGACCCCATACTAGGCTGTTCGGTTGCGCACAGCCTCGACTTATCACACGTGGTCCACCAGTGAACCGCACCTTGCATAAAGGACCGATTGAATGCAGTGCTAAGCCTTGTTCACACAAATTAATAGCCAAACCACATGGCAACGAGGTAGGTCTAACGAAAAGACTCCGCAAGACTGCGGGGCAAAGCGGAGCGAATAATACATATCTAGCCTCTCACAGCAGCGCGTTCGGATGATCAACCCTAGACCAGGATATTGGGTTGGCGCACAGCCTCGTTCACCACACGCCTCGCTCTATGACTTCCTGATGGAGTTATTCTAGAGGTCACCCATCACTCCTATAGGGGCGCTGCTTGATCTATGCCTTATCTCGTTGGTTCTCATAGGCATCAGCTCTGGTTCCCGGTGCTGGAAAATTTTCATGGATTCGTGCCTTGCTCGATCTTCGTACCTACATAAGGTGCCGGAGGATGTCGCTGTTTTTCAATGATCAAGCTCATGCTTTTGTCTTCGTCTTGGTTCATACTTTATTTAGCAACTATGAAATCCTCTACAGCTTTTCGCATAGTTCCGGCTAGCACCATGGCGTTTACCACGGCTAGTCCGCTCAACCCTCGACAAGATGCTACAAATCAAACGATGATATACGACTTCTCTGAAGTGAGTTCAGGCTTGGTCACCGGAAAGATTGAGAATAAAGCATACTAACGTGTTCGGCAGCTGACTGCAAGTCCCGAGCTTGACTGGACACCCTGCTACAGCAACTTGTAATTGCGAACTCCTCCTACCTTACGTCGCACCGACTTATAATGCTTTAGCACATGTACTCTTCTCGAGGTCCCCTTGGACTACACGAACGTCACCGTCGGAACGACACACATAGCAATTATCAAGCTAGCTGCTCAGAATTCGTCTGCGGAAGACCTTCTTATCAACTCGGGTGGCCCAGGCGGCTCAGGCGTGGATCTGGTCTTACAAGGGGCACCCGCCATCTCCGCAAAGGTTGGAACCCAGTACAACTTGATCGGTATCGATCCTCGAGGCGTGAACAATAGTGGACCGGATGTCTCTTGTTTTCCAGGCTACCCCGCAGCTGCACGCAACGCTTTCTACGCCGAGGCTTTTGCCGTTCCAGAGGATACTTCCGCGTACGGGCTCAAGAAGAATTTTCAGACGATTGGTGCGTACGGCGATTGGTGCACTGGTGTCTACTCCGTGAATGATACCGCAAAGTACATCAGCACTGCCGCAGTGGCGCAGGACTTCCTTCATTACATCGAAGTAGCGGCTCAACACAAAGGCTCCGAACCCTCAGAAGCAAAGCTCAACTACTACGCCGTCAGTTACGGAACGGTTCTCGGGGCAACCTTCGCATCGCTCTTTCCAGATCGCATCAATCGCATGGTACTCGACGGCGTCGTGGACTCAGAGGACTATTACGCCGGTGGCTGGAAAACGTCTATTTACGACACCGATGAAGCCTTCCGCGCCTTTTTCCGAACATGCTTCGACGCCGGGCCTAAACTGTGTGCCTTCCACAAAAACGCAACATCATGGGAGCAACTCGAAGAGCGCTACAATGTCATTCTAGCTGCTCTCAAGCAGTCTCCTTTCCCCGTAGCGGACCCTTTCTCCCAATATGCGACCGAACTCGCCTTCATCCCAGCAGTAGTCACATGGCAGGATCTAGTCCAGAGCATATTTGCGTATACTTATTTCCCGGTTTCACAGTTCCCCATCATCGCCCAGGTGATCTCAGAGCTCGAAGCCGGCGATGCTACTAGTCTATGGGCGGCGAAAGCGGCTGCACGGATCGTTTCACCCACCGATGGGTTTGCTTACGATCCCCGTGAGGTTCGGACGTTGACTTCGTGCTTGGATGCTGGAGGACGCTTCAACACGTCTACGATAGAGGAATATACCGAGCACGTGGACTTCATGGCGAACAGAAGTCAATATGGGGGACTTGCTGTGACAGGCATTATAGGGCCAATTTGCCGCAACCTTAACGTCTTCCCTCCTGAGAGTCAAGCCTTCGAAGGTAAAGATGAGACCCTCCTTGGATCGAGACTCATACTCACATGCAGCAGGTGCTATGTTAGGCAATGAGACGAGCGCACCAATTCTGTTCATCGGAAACGTTGCAGATCCCATTACTCCGCTTCGATCCGCGAAGAAGATGTCTGGATTCTTTCCTGGGTCTACGGTACTAACAGTCAACGTTAGCGGCGTAAGCGTTCTCCTTCCATGCCCTGTTCACGCAGCTGCTGACACAAATTTGTAGCACTCTCAAATTGGCGTCGCTTCTAAGTGCGTTGATACACACACGCAGCAGTACTTCCTTGATGCGAGTCTTCCTTCGCCAGATACTGTTTGCGAAGTTGATCAGCCGAACCCTTTCTTGGTTTCGGCTGAGAACTCTACGACTGCGACAGGACCGGCGGTTGCCCGAAGGTGGTTGTTTTGATGGGTCTTCAAGTGGTATATAGCATGCTTGAGGGGATTGATTTTGATGGAGTAACGCATAGAGATTGGGTCTATTTAATCGTAGACTCATACCGTAATGTAGGAATAATACTAGAGCAAATATAGACATACAGCCCTAAGAGAGTACTTTACCATCAAAGGTCCTTGAGGCACCACAAGAATGAATGGAAAACACAATTGGTAGCTAATGCATGAGACCCAGAACGACAAACGTCAAATCTCTTAAAGATATCGTGCAGTCACAAGCTATAGCACATGTGCACACGGTACAAGGTACCCAGCCGACTGGCGCTCATTTCTTTTTCTCTAATGTCTTCTTATCTAAGATCTCTTAGAGCTAATATGTTAATTGCTCGAATTTGAACTTACAATTACTGCTACCATCCCTCGCGTACCTTAACTTGGTGGAAGGAGTTCGATGTGGGGCAGTGACTCTTCTCAATCTGGCCACAGTTCACTCATACGGTTCTCTGATCGCCGCCCCCAGCGCTTCGGTCGATCTCTGACATATCGTAATCCTGATGGAGTGTAAAGGTGTGTGATGCCGCGTCCAATAGAAGAGTCGCCGAATAGGTATGTAGGCACACGTTGTACACGATGTCGACCGCAGAGGTAACAGATAGTCCCCTTTTTGACTGGTGTCACCTTCTCCGATGCTTGCCGCGATTCATCAGACAATTAAGCCCTCGGTTACATCGAGCCCTGATAGCCGATCTTGTGGCTTGCCGCGTCGCGAGATCACCGACCGCTTGTTCAAGAGCGGAGTTTCAGACGTTTCCGGCTGTGACTTTCAGCCTTTCCTCGACGACTTGTTTCGCACATCCTCGTTCCAATTCTCAATGAATCGGCCCACCAAGCTCTGTATCTCCAACGTAGCCGGGCTATCCTCATCCTCTTCCAAACGCAACTGAAAGCTCTTATGCGCCCAAAGCGATGCAGACCTCCAGTCCTCGATTCTGGCATAACTTATAGCTGCGATTCGGTATGCTTGCGCATAATAGTCGGCCAAACCCTCCTCTTCCACCAACTTCGCAAGCTGCACGCTTGCCTGTGCATTGTCCATTGCCTTCTTCTTCCCAGACACACTTTTGGGCACGGAAAGTGTGAGGCGAGATTCATAATCGGCGAAGGCTTTGCGGATGTAGTCTCTTCGCTCGTCGCTGGCTTTTTGAGCGGCTTCTTCTTGCGCGCATGCTGAACAGGTGCATGCAAAGTCATATTGCTTCAGCCTCTTCTGTCGCATGTCGCGGCTGTGGAGCAGAGGGATGTATGTGGCGAACAGTTCCTCTCCCTCTTCGATTCGTCGTATAGCCCGCACAACGCGCTTGCCTGTCTTCTCGTGCCATACCTGGCTCGTGTTCGGTCGGCAGGAATGATTGATACGAGCACCTTTGGGGAACAGACCAAGGTCGCCGTCGTTGGCACCAATAACGTACGCGTTGCTCCGGAATATCGCAACGATATCATTTAGATTTTCCTTTGCAGTTTTATGCGCAACGAGAGACGTAACATCTGCCTGTTCGTCCTCGGACAATTCTCCGAAAGCTTTGCGGAGCAGCATCTCAATTTCACTCAGAGGGTACGCAACCCCGTTGCGGAATTGGGGTGGATGTATCCGGATTATGGGGGCTTCCTGGAGAATGATGTCGCCAGATTCGAGCGTTCGCGTTGCGAAGACACCCATGCCTTTTCCAGGGCTTTGTCGCGCATCCCATACATGTGGCGAGCCGGTACATGTAAAGTTCTCGGACGACCATGTTGGGATCCCGGAGGTGTATGCGGAGGACGCGATGGGCGCGATGCAGGTAGTTGACCATGCGAACGAGGTAGTTAAAAGTGGAAGGAGTGACAAGACAGCCTTGGTGAACATGTCGAGGGCGGTGTTGAAATAGTGTTTTCACTACGAAAGAGCTGCAAAACGAAGAACTGAAAAGAATTTCGAGTCTGGAGTCCGACGTCCCCTTAAGAACCCTGAACAGCCAGCATCGCTAAGTTGTAACGCGTTTCAGATGGGAGTTCTGGAACTGTGACAGCGGGCGCGCGCCCCTTGGGCAACTGCCTCAGGCGCGCGTACATAAAACATCGAGTGCGCGTCTTCGGCGGAGCGAGTGTAATAGGTCGATGTGACGTGCCAGACGCACATGAAACCGAATCTAATTCATCTGATGTCGGTCCGTGCGTCCAACGGTTGGCCCGTCCCCGTCTCAAAGCCTCGCGCTAAATATCTTCGTCTCCGGAACTTTTTCCGAAGAGACGGACATCTTGCGATACTCGCTGCCGAGTAACGCTTCAGAGTCGGTCCGACGGTGATACCTGCCTCGGGCATCGACTGCAGCCACGGTCTGGCCACAGCAGCCGTTTTGTGTTCCAACAGGATCAGGACGAACCCCTTCCTTTGCTTTTTGCCTCGTACCGCGAATTAAACGATTCTGCGATGATCATCACCATCTAATAAGAACCTTGCGGACTACGCAGGTCGCCTGGTACTTGTGAACAACACCATACGCCAGGCCTTTATCGGAGCAGAATCGCGGAAAAGCACCGCTGTCTCTTTGCCGGTTCCGAAGCCGCGTCTACCCCAGTCTACCTGAGGGGCATTCCCCAAACCACCAAGACATCTTCCCCGCGTCATAGGTGGGGCAATCAATAGCCATGAATATTCTCGACGCGTTCCCGAGGCTAAGAGCTGCTTTGTGCCTGCTTGCCTGTCCTTCTTGACGTCCGAAGTGCACTTGGGACATTTCGCGCAACCTGCAGGATATTTACAGGAACGATTATCACCATGGTGTATGGTGCATATATTCGCGAAAATGTTCAAGAATCTACTGACAGCGACGCAGGTACACAGCATCCTTCGCCTTTTTCGAGGCCATCTGGGAAGCAGGCGTCACGCACTGCTTCGTGAACCTGGGCTCCGACCACCCCAGCATAATGGAAGCCATCGTCAAAGGCCAAAATGAAAAGAAAGGGCAATTCCCAAAGATCATCACTTGTCCGAACGAGGTGCGCCATCTGGTCCTGTCCCTCTCTGGGCCTCATAGCTAAAGCGCGCACAGATGGTCGCCCTCTCAATGGCCGACGGCTACGCCCGACTAACCGGCAAACCCCAATGCGTAATCGTACACGTCGACGTCGGAACACAAGGACTCGGAGCCGCCGTGCACAATGCCTCATGTGGACGCGCGCCGGTGCTGATATTCGCCGGCCTGTCGCCTTTTACGATCGAGGGCGAGATGCGGGGGAGCAGGACCGAGTACATCCACTGGATACAGGATGTGCCGGATCAGAAGCAGATTGTTGCGCAATACTGCCGGTATACGGGTGAGATTAAGACGGGGAAGAACGTTAAGCAGATGGTCAATCGCGCTTTGTCTTTTGCCATGAGTGATCCGAGGGGCCCGGTGTACTTGTATGGCGCGCGAGAGGCGAT
>Ga0247803_1000904_pt1 | contig 15695 bp, 17 predicted proteins | sample UWRJL014104B1_FD_180928 | JGI IMG/M metagenome (GOLD analysis project Ga0247803, IMG submission 180928) | Plant litter microbial communities from Arlington Agricultural Research Station in Wisconsin, United States - UWRJ-L014-104B-1 | ecosystem: Environmental > Terrestrial > Plant litter >...
CATTTTGTTTCTTAATGAAATACAATGGCAGAATCAACTGATTGTTTGTTCCTGGAGTTCCTTTACGATCCCACATGAAAACGAGATCAGCAGGGAACATTGAACGAACTTCCGGACTCTGAAGAATTGCGTTCGCACGAGCAGTATCTTTCAAATAAACACCCAAACCTTGTGGCATTGGTACAAAAAGGCTTGTCAAAGCAGCACTTTGTGCAGCAAGAGCGGATGAATCTGTTTTTGAAGAATCTCCTTTTTGTTCAAGCTGAGCAGCAAGACCGCTCAAACCTGATTTTTTAGTGGTATCCGTTGCTGCAGCGGCAGAGGCTGGCTTTCCAGCTGCTTTTTCTTTCGCGTCTTCACGAGCTAAGTAGCTTCCAAGCTGATCGATTGCAGGAGCTAATTCGTTAGTAAGATATACCTGAGCGAATTCCAGTTTCGCAGCACCCGACAAAAGGCGACGAACACGTTCCGGGTTATCAACCCCTGGAAGTTCAACCAATACGCGATTTGTTCCTGGGAGACGCTGAATATTCGGGTTTGTTACACCAAATTTGTCAATACGAGCCTGCGTAATCTGGAAAGCTCTGTCAATTGCTCCGTCGATTTCAGTGTTAAGCATTTTAACAACATCACCATCTGACGAATTGCTGTTGATTTTGGTACGGTTTGCACTTGTAGCAAATACACTCGCAAGACTTGTGTTCGGAGCAGCATCCTTAAATGCTGAAACAAAAATCTTTACAAAAGCCTTGTTATCTGCTTTTTTATCTGCCTGCGCTGCCTGTAGAGCTTTTTGAAACGATGCGCTGCGAGCATTTCCACCAGCCATTCCTTTCAAAATTTCAGCAGGAGAAACTTCCAAAACAACGTGCATACCACCTTGAAGGTCAAGACCAAGGCTAAGCTCACGTTCCATTACTTCCTGCAAAGTTTGCCCCAGGTATACATCTTCGCGCCAAAGCGAATCAATATAGTGTTGTTTTTTCTTGTCATCTACTTTCCCCGATGCATCAGTGGCATAGGTTTCAGCCTTTCCTTTTATGTTGCGTGAAACGAACGTAAAAGAAAGGTAATAGGCACTAATAAGAGCTAACACAATCGTTAGCGCAATTACTCCATTCTTGTTAGTCATTGTTTTGTAAAAAATGTGAAATTTTCAAATAGATAAGATTGGGGACGTGCAGTTTATGACTCGCAGTCCGGGATAACAATATTTAAGTCATGAGGATATAAGAGCAGGCGCCGTAAAGACAGGCGGCTTATAGACTTTCAATCTGCATGATCAACGACGCATTGTCACGGAGCATTGGTGACAATATATCTGGCAAAGACTCGACTGAAACAGGAGAACGAGAAATGCGACTCCCGGAAAGCGACTTCAACAATATGTTGGCTTTCAATAAATTGCCAGACTGGCTGTGGAGCAAAATAAAAATAATGAGAGAAATCAAACGAGATGGCCGGCGTAATAACCGCGTCGAGAGCAAGCGCACTTACCGTCGCCTGATGATCGTCAGGCGTATTGGCGGCGGCATCACTGGAAATTCCTTTTGTGATCGCCTTCGCACTTTTAGAAAATTGCTGAGCCGTATCGCTGTTACTTGGCCATGACTTCACTCCGGCTACCATCAAAAGCATGGCGGCCAGCAGTAAGCTGATTGTCTGGTTGATAACTTTTTTTGTCTTCACGATTCGGGTCTTCATTTAAACCGCAAATTTTAAACCAAAATATTACAATCGCAAGTAGTTTGCCGGAATTATCTGAATTAACATTTTGATAAACTGTAAATAACGAGAAGGAAAAGTAAGTCTTACTTCAATCGGCCATATTTTCGCATGATTTCAAGGACTTTTTCTTTAGGTAATTCTTCAACGGCATGACTTTGCGTACCATCGGAAGTTTTGGCCATAAATAGAGAATTAATAATGGCTTCATTCGTCGCTTCTATTGTTGCCATGAAAAGCGGCGACACGTAATCGTTATGTAAGAGAGTGACATTGGAAGTTCCCTGCTTCGTTTCATGCGGAATTTGGTATGCTGTTGAGAACGCGATCACATAATCTCCACTTCCGTTGGAAGCAATTCCGCCGGTTTCAGCCATGCCCATGATAGCACGTTTTGCCAGTCGTTTCAAATTTCTGGCATCCAACGGCGCATCTGTGGCAATGATCATCATACAGGATCCATCTGAAGATTTGTCAAGTGTTTCTTTGAAAGCATATTTTCCTAATTCTTCTCCGACAGGAACACCGTTTACTTTTAAAACACCGCCAAAATTTGTCTGCGTTAAGACACCGACAGTATATCCTCCCAGTTTTTCAGGCAATTTTCTGGAAGAGGTTCCGATTCCGCCTTTGAAATTAAAACAAACAGTTCCCGTTCCCGCACCGACATTTCCTTCATCCACTTTTCCGGTTTGTGCTTTCATTAATGCCTGCAAAACATGCTCTTTTTTCACATGTCTTCCACGGATATCATTTAAAAACCCGTCATTCGTTTCTCCAACTACGGGATTTACCGATCGCACATTTTCATTACCTTTCTGATTAATAGTCCAGTCAATCAGAGCATCCGCAGCTGTCGGGACACTTAACGTATTCGTTAAAATTATCGGTGTTTCCATTGTTCCCAGTTCTTCAACCTGAGAATAACCTGCAAGTTTTCCAAAGCCGTTTCCTATATAAATTGCAGCCGGGACTTTTTGTTGAAAAAGATTTCCCTCTCTTGGCAAAATGGCTGTGACGCCGGTGCGAATATCTTTACCGTCAGTCAAAGTAACCTGACCAACCTTGACACCGGCAACATCCGTGATCGCATTAAAAGTGCCAGTCGGTAAAACACCAATTTTTATTCCAAGTTCGCGCGGCCTCTTTTGGGCATTAACGTGGATTGTCGTTAGCAGAAGAAGAGTAAGGAGTGCGTTTTTCATCGGGAAGATTTTATGAAATTCCAATATACGAAAAGAACTTATAATCCTGCACTTGAATCGGTGATGGGCATTTATAAAAACAAAAACCGCCAGAAATCGTGTCTGACGGTTTTAAAAAGAAGGTTTACAAATGTCGTTTTATAGTGAAGTAAGAGACCTTGGGATCAATCTTCCGGGCGTGCTTTTTTCGGATCAATAACGGTTTCCATTCTGCTTACCGCCGAAGCTCCGAAATACCCAAGTGCTTTTCTTCCGTTCGGATCTGCATTAATCACATTTGACTTAATGTTGGCGATCGGCGTAGCGAACAAACCTCCGTTAGAACTTTGCTCGACAATTTGCTGCAAAAAGTAAAACGCTTCATTGGTGATACTATGCAACTCAACGCCCACGTGACTGCCGGCCTGATATAAAGAATCATAAGTAATAGATCTTCTCAACGGTTGAATAAAAATTAAACCATCCGAAGGTGCTCCTGCACCAAAAGCTGCATCCCAGGCAATAGAAATCTTTTCTGCTTTATCCACATTCGTTTTCCCATTCAATACTTCTTTAATCCAATAAGTATCTCCGGTTCCGGCAAAATCGCGGGCATAAAACTCGGCGATATAGCCTGTCTTTTGTCCATCGTCCGGTGTGAACGGCAGCGTTTCGTTTGTATATACAAGAGAATCAATTTTCGGAACACGTTTGATCTCATTTTTAGATGTATAGACTTCCTGCTCGTGCTCGATTCTCAAAGAGTATTTGCCACCAACATGCCCCAAAGTATCAGTATTCAATTTTCCCCAGGTGTAGTTTCCTGTTCCATCCTTATCCGTGAACTCGTAGACTTTCCCCAGGTTATCCGTCACGGTAACTTTTGCACCTAATACCGGTTTGATCGGATTTTTGTCAAAATATGCAGACGACCAGGTTAAAGTGATTGTTTGCGTTCCAGGCTGATTTGTTATCCAACCATCCACAACCAATTGCGTCGGCCCGGTCTCTGTGTTCAGATCAATGACATCCTCGCAGCTTGATAAGCCGGCGATTGCCAGAACCAGCGCCAAAGTTTGAAAGATGCGTACTGTTGAGAATTTATATTTTTTCATGGCTGATTAAAACTTAAAATTATAGGTAACCGAAGGGATCAGACTTCCAATCACGGAATAGCGAACAGCTTCTGTTCTCAGCATATTCTGAGTCCTGTCGCTGACCGTTGGCTTATCATCATTCTGGCGTGTATATACCGAGAAGGCATTCCGACGGTTGTAGACATTATAGATTGAAAAAACCCATTCACCTTCTCCAATACCGAATAATTTCTTACGGGCTTTGAGCGTCGCCGCCAGATCCAGTCTATGGTAAGCTGGAATACGGTTATTGTTTCTGACATTATTATAGTTGTTTCCCAAAGATATTCCTCCCCATGAATATCCGTTCGTAGGAAAAGTTGCCGGCGTCCCGGAAGTTATTGTAAAGTTTGACGATAATGTCAGTCGCTTGTTCAACTCATAAATTGCAACCGAAGTGAAGTTGTGAGGCTTATCAAAACGGGCCGGAAACCAGTTATCATTATTGATACTCATGACCTGTCTTTCTGTTTTCGACAAAGTGTAGCTAATCCATCCTGTTAAACGGCCTTTGTTTTTCTTTAAATAAAATTCTGCTCCGTAAGCACGGCCTTTCCCTGTTAATAAATCACCTTCAACAAATTGATTCAGCAACAAATCTGAGCCAGTCACATAGTCAATCTGGTTATGAAGTTTTTTATAATAAACCTCCACAGAAGCCTCGAACATATTATCCTTAAAATTCTGGAACCATCCCGCAGCTACCTGGTCAGCAAGCTCAGGTTTTATATTTGAAGAGCTCAGCGTCCAAACATCCAAAGGAGAACTTGCGGCTGTGTTAGACAACAGGTGAAGATATTGAGACATCCGGTTGTAGCTCAATTTCAAGGAAGCCGTGGACGTAATGCCTACATTGACTGCAAAACGAGGCTCCCAATTTCCGTATGTTTTGATCACATCACCCTTGCCATATTCTGTTCCTGGAAAAATCGGCTGTTTTCTTATACCCGCTGTGGTATCTCCATATAAATATTCAGTTCCAGGCCCCAGGCTGCGATAGTAAGAATAACGGATACCATACTGTAAGGAAATCCTGTCTGTTAATTTTTGCTCATTAGCAATGTACAAAGCTGATTCATCCGCATGGCGTGATGGCAGATCCAGATTAAGTCCTTCGCCTTCTGAAACGGCTGTGGCTTTTCCGGGGCGTGAGTCATAATTGATATACTGACCACCAAAAGTTAACTGGTTATTTGGTGTGATGTAATAAGTAAAATCAGGTTTTACACTTTTGCTGATAATTTTGGATTTCCAGACAAAACGATCTTTCGCCTGTTCATCATTTTCATTCTGACCAAGATTATAATCGTAGTTACTGTAATAACCAGTCAGGTTCATGAACAATTTATTTGAAAAAATGTGGTTCCAGCGAGCTGTTGCAGTGGCATTTCCCCAGCCAAAACCAAAATCTCCGCCACCAAAAACATCTTTACCAAAATAACCGGAAGCAAAGAATGTATCCTTATTCCCTAAACGATAATTTACCTTGGCCGTCAGATCATAAAAATTAAACTTCGAATCTTTCAAATCTTTGTTCAAAAAAGGTTTGGCAAGAATGTCGATATAAGAACGACGACCGGCTACGATAAAGGACCCCTTTCCGGCAGCGAAAGGTTGTTCATACGTAAGCCGGGAAAATATAGAACCAATTCCGCCATTAATTTCGCGCTTTTTTGCATTTCCTTCTTTCATCCTCACATCAAGAATCGAAGAAATACGTCCGCCATACTGAGCAGGAATACCGCCTTTGATCAGCTTGACATCTTTTACAACATCAGGATTAAACACAGAGAAAAACCCGAAAAGGTGAGAGGAGTTATAAACCGGAGCCTCATCAAGCAAGACCAGGTTTTGCGAAATGTCACCACCACGAACGTTAAATCCGGAAGCTCCCTCGCCAACAGTGGTAACGCCGGGCAATAGCTGAATACTTCTGATCAAATCGACTTCTCCCAGAAGTGCCGGCATTTTTTTGATGGTTTTCATTTCCACCTTATTCACTGACATCTCAATACTTCTTACATTATCGTCTTCTTTCTTAGTTGAAATTGTTACTTCTTTCAAGTTTTCACTTTCATCCGACATCTCAATGTCGACCCGCTGATCTGTATTTAAATCAACCGTTTTCGAAATTTTCTGATAACCAATGTAGGAGAAAACGACATTATAAGTGCCGTTAGGAAGGGTAAGCGAGTAAAATCCATACGGATTTGTCACTACGCCGGTTTCAACTTCCTTCACATACACGGAAACGCCGATCAGCCCTTCTCCGTTTGCAAGATCCTTTACATACCCACTGACAGTATGTTTATTCTGCGCAGCTGCTGGCAAACTCATCACAAACAGCAGGAGCACAATCCATTTCTTGTGTACTTTATTTTTCATGCTAAAATTTTGGTAGATAATAGAAGGCAGGCTTAGCATCTTTACGACCGGTTACGCAAAATTGAACTTTTCCTATCCTGATGACAACCGATCCTGCGTTCACCCCCATTTATTTTTAAAAATAAATTTGAGACGCGTTTCAATTGTTATGCAAAACAAGTGATAATCAGTTGAGAATAATACTAAAAAATGATAAACTGCGTAAAATGGAGAGTGAATGGAATATTATCCTATTTGCAACGTGAAATACGAAGTAGTACTTTTTTATGAAATTTTTATAACCGCTCCCGGATCGGTACAATTGTCCAGCAATTCCCGGGAAGTTTTTTGCAAAAGAGGATGAAGAAAATCAGGTGCGATTTCAGTAAGAGGAACGAGCGTAAACCTTCGCTCATGAAGTCGTGGATGAGGTAATGTAAGACGTGCGCTATCGAGTACCAGATCGTTGAAATAGAGCATATCAATATCGATCACCCGGGCACCCCAGCGTTCGTAGCGGATGCGTCCAAGCTCATGCTCAATTTCCAGAATAATCCTGAGCACTTCTTCAGGCATCAGTTCTGTTTGAACTTCCAGTACCTGATTAAGAAAAACAGGCTGATCCAGCACACCCCAGGGTGCGGTTTCATAAATAGACGAGGCAGCTCGGATGGTACCAACGCGCTCTTCAATTAACCCGGCAGCAGACTTCAAAATTTGCAGCCGCTCTCCAAGATTGGAGCCCAGAAGCAGAAAAACATTTTGATTTGCGGAAAGGTTATGCATAGTCTATCCGGCAAAACAGTTCAATGATTTGTAATTCTTTACCTGATAAAACGAAACGAACAGTTCCTGAAATCCGGAGAATCGACGAAAAAAGGACTCCCCGAATAAGAGAAGTCCCTTTCCAATAAATTCGCAAATTTCTTAGAACGTAAGTGTTCCTTTATCGTATGCTTTTTGGATCGTAGCTTCGATACCATTCTTGTTGATTGTACGAAGAGCAGAAGTAGCTACTTTCAACGTAACCCATTCTCCTGATGAAGGAAGGAAGAAACGTTTCTTTTGTAAATTCGGGAAGAATTTACGTTTTGTTTTATTGTTAGCGTGAGAAACATTATTTCCAACGCGTGTTCTTTTACCAGTAATTTGACAAACCTTAGCCATGACGATCAATTTTTCCAAATGAGGGTGCAAATATAGGAACTTATTATTTTAGTGCAAATAAAAATGAAAGATATTTGAAAAAGAATGTGTTAGTATGTCATTCTGAATCCCACGCCGTGTACGTTATCAATGCGGATTACAGGGTCTGAGGACAGATATTTACGCAATCTTGAAATAAATACATCCAGACTTCTTCCCATAAAATAATCGTCATCTCCCCAGATCGCTTTCAGCAATTCGTCTCGTCGGATAACCTGATCCGGACGCTCGGAAAGATATTTCAGCACCTCGGCTTCCCGGAAAGTCAGCGTTTGCAAGCTACCGTTTATCGACAAAGTAAGTTTTTGGAAATCAAAACTGTAATTACCGATCGTATTGATTTTTGGCTGAGCGGAGACAGGTTTTCCTGAATTATTCCGTCTCAAAATAACGCCAATCCGCAGCATCAGTTCCTGTATACTGAAAGGTTTTGTCACATAATCCTCCGCTCCGAGTTCAAGTCCTTTAATTTTGTCTTCCTGCAAAGATCGTGCAGTTAAAAACAGGATCGGAACCTGCTTATCCGATTTACGGATATTTTCAGCCAGCGTAAAACCATCCATTTTAGGGAGCATCACGTCGAGCACACAAATATCAAAATGTTCTTTATTGATAACATCCAGGGCTTCCGCGCCATCTTCGGCATGAACAACTTCATAATCGTAAGCTTCGAGATTATCCTTGGTCGCGAAGGCAAGATTCGGGTCGTCCTCGACGTACAAAATTTTCTTTTTCAATTTATTCGGTTTTAGGTTTAAAGCTTTTTATTATTATTTCTGAGGGATCGAAATTGTAAATATGCTTCCTTTTCCCAACGCACTGTCCAATTCCAGATGCCAGTGATGCGAACGGACAATTTGTTTTACATAACTGAGACCTATGCCAGAGCCTTTTACATTATGCACATCACCCGAGGAAATCCGGAAAAATTTGTTAAAAATCTTCTTCTGAAACTCCGGCGCAATTCCGACACCCTTATCTTCAACACAAATAAAGAGACAGCTTCTTTTATTAAAAGTCCTAACCACAACTTCCGGCCTATCAACAGAATATTTGATCGCATTATCGATCAGGTTGGTGATCATGTTCCTCAAATGAAATGGATCGGCTTCGACACACGGCTGCATCGCCTCAAATCTCAGCTTTACCTTTCCTTCAAACGGCAGTAAAATAGACTCTATAACGTGATGGACATCTACAATTTCTTTTTTCAGAACCAGGGCATGTCGTTCTGCCTTGGCCATGGAAAGCACCATTTCCACTTGATTCTGCAATCTTGCAATCTCCTCCTGAACGATATGGACGTATCGCTTATGCCTTTCCGGCTGCGTTGTAATAATATCCGAATTAAGCACATCTGCTGCAATACGGATGGTAGAAATCGGCGTCTGAAGTTCGTGCGTCATATTATTGACAAAATTCCGCTGAACTTCCGACAAATGTTTTTGTCTTAAAATGACAAACAGTGCATAGGCAAAAAAACAAACGGCCAGAAGCACCAGCATAGATGACCAAATCCAGCCGTTCAAATTTCCGACTATATATGCCGACTGCTGTGGAAACCGCACGCCGAAGTAATAGGGATATTTGTCGGTTTTGACCCAGTTATTAATTTTTACGCTTGTCTTATCATTTGTTTTTGTGCTTAAAGACATCCCGTAACGCATTCTGTCGGTCGTACAATCGTAAATTCCGATTTCAAAATCCGTGATCAGATTATGTTTTTGAAAACTGTCTTTGATAAAATGTTCCAGCAGATCGGGTTGCGTGGTCGCATTCGTATTCACCAGAAAATATTCCGGTGATAATTGCTCTACGGGATTTGAAGTCTGCATTACGCCATTAACGGTGGCGAGCTCCTGCGCAACGTCCTGTAAAGCAACATGCGCATTCTGATTAAATTGCCGGTGACGCAGGTCGAGTGCCTGTTTTACCCAATAAATCTGGGTAATCACCACGCCAATAATCAGAAGCGCAGAAAATAAAGTAAGCCATCGAATAGAACGTCTCGGCATTGATAAAGTGATTACTGGATAAAGTTAATGACTATCGTAGCTTATGCCAGTCAAGATTTCTTACATCTCTGTCTTTACATGATAATCAAAAAGCATTTCCATCGGCGACTTTAAAATCTTTCCGGGCATCAGCCCTTTTTCCTCTAAAACTGATTTCAGAATATCCTGATAATAAAACGCGATTGAACCGGTAAAATGAATCGGATACATCTCGGCATCCTTATGTTTCAGAATATATTTCTCTGTAAAAAGAATAAACGCATCGCTGACCATTTTATGGATAAACGGATGTTTAATATTTTTTGAGATAAAATGTGAAAAAGTTGCAAAATAGCGATTTGGGAAAGGCTGCCTGTAAACTTTTTCCAAAACAGTTAGCCGGTTTGTGCCAGGATAACTTTCTTCAAATTGTTTATCCAAATCTTCCGGCAATTCTTTTTGAAGAAAATGAACCAATAATGTTTTCCCAAGATAGGATCCGCTGCCTTCGTCGCCAAGCCAAAAGCCCAGTGATCCGATGGAATGGACCATCTTCTTGCCATCATAGAAAGTATTATTGGCACCGGTTCCCAAAATACATGCAATCCCAGCTTCATTCTGGCACAACCCTCTTGCTGCTGCCAGCATATCAGAGGCCACTTCTATAATTTCGGCAGACGGAATAATTTCAGCCAATGCATCATAGATAGGCCGGCTTGTCGTTTTATCTGCACATCCCGCACCATAAAAAAATACCTGATCAATTGTATTATAAAGATAAGGAATGACTTCTTTTTCTATTATTTCCAAAACTTCATCCTTCGTCTGATAAAATGGATTTAAGCCGCTGGAATGAAAACGAACAGGTGTTTTTCCGGGAACTGCCACCAGCCAGTCCGTTTTTGTGGAACCGCTGTCGGCGATTAAATAGGTACTTTGTTTCAAACTCTGATAATTAAAAAGGTTCTGTTAATTTACCGATAACTTTAAACCGCTCAAAAACACGTTCTGTGTGAGGTGCGTCGCCCAGTTCCTTTGTTAGATCCTGGCCAGCCCAATGTTCATAATGGTGACCGTTTCGCCAAAGTCGGGAACTGGTTACATCATATATAAGGCCCTGATAAGCACACCATATTTCTTCGCGATCCTGCCCGTTTCTTAATGCGAGCTGGGATTTTGTATACTCTTTCATTCACTTTGGTTTACCGCTTCGCTAGATACGTTCAATAATTATGCCCGGAATTTAAGGCGACATTTCAGATTATTTTGATAATAAGACTAAAAAATCTGAACTTGGCGTTTAATTAAGAAAATCATCCGTGAAAAATAAAATGGAAAGAAAATATACTTTGTTTTGGAGTATTATGCTGGTGCTCACATTGGTAACAGCAGGTTGTAAGAAAGATTCAAAAAAACCCGTTTCCGAACGTATCGCCAAAACATGGACAGCCGAAACGGTAAAACACGGAACAGTGGTGGTTTACACACGTGGGGGTGCTTCTAATAACGAGGCAAGATATTCGGATTTTCGTTTAGCATTATCGTCAACAGGAACCGTCGCTTATACGGAATTTGATAAAAACACTTTTAACGGAACATGGGCTCTGGAAGGTGAAACCACGCTTGTTCTTTCAGGCTTAAATCCACAGCCAAGCGGAAGCAACGGGACTATTAAATTTACAATCAACTCACTGGAAGATAATAAACTAGTATTAACGCGCCTGGATGGCAGTTTAAAAACCGGAAATACAATCAATCAATATACATTATCAAATCCATAAGTTGAGGCACGGTTTGAAAGCCGTTGTGAACTTTTAGGACTGAAATTTTATTCAAATAGACGAAGCCATTTCCGCGGGAGATGGCTTCGTCTATTTTAGCTAACTTTGCAACATGGCAGAATCAAGAACAGAAATCAGCAATTTAGGCGAATTCGGTCTTATTAAAAGACTTAACGAAGGACTTAAAAATAATTTACCTGAAAGTATCAAAGGTATCGGCGACGACTCGGCCGTTATAGATCTTGGAACAGAATTCGGATTATTATCAACCGAAATCCTTTTGGAAGGAGTTCACTTTGACCTTTCATTTTTTCCTTTAAAACATTTAGGGTACAAGGCAATTGCCATAAATGTGTCAGACGTGGCGGCAATGAACGGAGTTCCGCGCCAGGTTACGGTCGGTATCGCTTTGAGTAACCGTTTCTCCGTAGAAGCGGTTGAAGAATTGTACGAAGGCATGAAAGCTGCCTGCAAAGATTTCAATGTAGATCTTGTCGGCGGCGATACTTCTTCTTCGTTATCGGGATTATTTATTTCCGTAAGCGTCTTCGGACGTGTAGCGAAAGACAGAATTACTTACCGGAATACCGCCAAAGCAAACGATCTTTTATGCGTTTCCGGCGATTTGGGTGGTGCATATATCGGATTGCAATTATTGGTGAGAGAGAAGCAGGTTTTCCTTGCCGATCCTAATATGCAGCCTCAGCTTGACGGAAAAGAATATGTGATTCAAAGACAACTCCGCCCGGAAGCGCGGATGGATGTCGTTTATGAACTTGCTGGTGCTGGTTGTATCCCGACTTCCATGATTGACGTTTCTGACGGTCTGGCTTCTGATCTCTTACATCTCTGTTCACAATCCGGCGTTGGTGCGCTTGTTTTTGAAGATAAGCTTCCAATAGACGAGCAGACTTACATGGGCGCTGTGGAACTAAATATCGGACCGATAACAGCAGCTTTAAATGGTGGAGAAGATTATGAATTGCTTTTCACAATCCCGCAAAGTGATTATGACAAAATCAAAAACAATCCAAAAATCAGCGTAATCGGATATATGACGGATAAAAAGGACGAAGTTTTACTTCATACCAAAGGAGACAACAGAGTTCCGATTACAGCACAAGGCTGGAATTAATTCAATAGTATATCAAGCATTTCAAATGATACCAGAGGCTTTTTGCGAGCCACCGGTCCGACGGCTTTTTTTGCCGTCGGACCGGTAAGAAAACATCTAAACCAGCGGCTGGCTTAACAAAATTTTTTCAACATTTATAGTCACAAAAATATCAATTGTTTTTCTCCGTCCAACAGTAAAGAAACCATCGGACGGAGAGCAATTATCTTCCCCATTCCAAAACAACTTTCTTAAATAAGTCTTGCAGCGAAAGCGTCCGTTGTCCTGCTTTTCCATCGCCGACGGGATTATCTCCGATTTGTACGATAGGCATCACCCACTTCGTTGAACTTGTTGTAAATGCTTCGTCAGCCGTTGCCAGTTCGGAATATAACAGTGGGCGAACCTCTATTTTAAAATGTTCCTTTGCTAATTCCAAAACTACTTTTCTGGTAATTCCTCGTAAAATATTGGTATCAGAAGTAATCAGCGTATCACCTTTAAAAATAAAAAAATTGCTTCTCGTTAATTCACTTATTTCTCCATCCTTATAAAAAAGCAGATCAGATGCGCCTTGCTCTTTCATTTCGTCTGCCATCAAAACCATATGTACATAATTGGTTGTTTTAATTTCCGGCAGATCACGCACATATTGGTACGGCAAAACTTTAATTCCTTTCAATAAACCTGCCGGATTGTCCTGCGGCAACGCTTCTGTCCGGATCAAAAAGTTAGGCTTCACCACATGTACACTATCAGGCGCATAACCGCCCGTTAACACAAAACGAAAAGCAACCTCCGGTTCTCCGGATAAGGCATGCAGATCTGCAAGAATTTCCGCAGCTTCTTCCTGATTTAATGGAAGGGGGAGCTTTAATAATTTAGCAGAATTTTCGAAACGCTGCCAGTAATCATCCCAGCGAAAAGGAACGCCGTTGTAAGTCCTGAAATAATCAAACATGCCATAACCGCGCAAAATGGCCAGGTCGTTTGATTTAAAAATAGTTGAATCTAAGGGAGAAATTTCTCCGTTGAAATAAAGATGAAATGGCATTTTGTATTGTATTTTATTTTAGCCACGAATACACAAATGTTCACGAATTTACTCAAAGAATATTAGTGCAAATTCGTGTATTCGCGGCGCAGAACAGATTAACGATATTCAAATATGGCAATTATATCATTTGATTTAATCAGCTGAATTAAATAAATCCTGACCCACTTCGTATTGCTTCATTTTCTGGTAGTTCAATACATTTAATTCAAATACCAAACCATTCATCCAACTAACCTTTGAGTTTATCATTAGGATTTAGCTACTTTGCGTAGTTCTCTTAAAACGAAAAAATTTCGGATCAAAATAATTCGTTTTCAATACAATTGAATACGTAGTAACAAACCGCGAATGACAACAACAGAAAATCTGCTGCAAACCCTGCAAACTGAAATAGAACAAACCTCTTATGGAGAATCTCCTGCGGAACTTTATGAACCGATACGTTATATCATGGCTTTGGGCGGTAAGCGTTTCCGTCCGCTTCTGACATTACTATCAGCGTCAATTTATACTGATGACCTTAAAAATATCCTGAAACCGGCGATTGCTGTCGAGGTGTTTCATAATTTCACCCTGATGCACGATGATATCATGGACAAAGCTCCCTTGCGGCGGGGAAAGCTAACCGTACATGAAAAATGGAATGCCAATACGGCTATTCTGTCCGGCGACGTTATGCTGATCAGGGCTTATGATCTTTTGATTGATATCAAAAAGGAAGATTTGCGAAATGTTCTGATTCGTTTTAACAAGACAGCGTCAGAGGTTTGTGAAGGTCAGCAGCTGGATATGAATTTTGAGACCCGCTGGAATGTTACCGAGGAAGAATACATAAACATGATACGCCTTAAAACTTCCGTCCTTTTGGGTTTTGCCCTGGAACTTGGCGGGATCCTTGGCGGAGCGGATATGGAGGCAGCACAACTGCTTTATGAGGCTGGCGAAAGTATGGGAATCGGTTTCCAACTAAAAGATGATTTGCTGGATGTTTACGGAGATCCGGCAAAATTTGGAAAACAGGTTGGCGGTGATATTATTGCCAATAAAAAAACTTTCTTACTGATTGAGGCATTATCAAAAGCCGAAGGCACTATAGCGGCAGAATTGAATGAATGGATTTCCGCCGAAACGTTTGATAAGGAAGAAAAAGTAAACGCAGTTCGAGGTATTTATGATACCTTGGGTATCCGGGCATTGACGGAAGAAAAAATCAACAGCTATTTTTCCAAGGGAATTGATTGTCTGGAAAGATTATCTGTTCCTTATGAACGCAAGAAAAATCTTCTTGAATTTGTTCATCAACTGGTTGAACGGGAACAATAAAGTTGACCAAGTAAATAACAATTCAGCTTTCACATTTAAATTACCAATAAAAATCCTATGTCGATCACCCTCATATTAATCATAATAACCTCCGGTATAAGTTATTATGCATTCAGCAATACTCTTTTAATGGACAAGCTGATCATGAACCCATACCGGGTTACGAAAAGAAACGAATATTACCGGTTTATTACATCCGGATTTATTCATGCCGATTTCGGTCACCTGATCTTTAATATGCTCAGTTTGTGGTTTGTCGGAGAAGGAATCGAGAGACTTTTTGCCATGCTTTTTGGACCAAGCGGAGCGGCTTATTATCTGTTCTTATATATCGTTGGTATCATTGTCTCAGATATTCCGACATTTCTGAAACATAAAAATAATTCAAACTATAATTCCCTGGGAGCTTCGGGAGGTGTATCCTCTGTATTATTCGCGGCGTTTTTATACGCTCCGCTCATGCAGGTTTGCCTTTATTTCTTTATTTGTATGCCAGGTTTTATTTTCGGGATATTGTTCCTGGGTTATTCGATCTATGAAGGACGCCGTGGCAGAAGTTATGTCAACCACAGCGCCCACATCTATGGTGCCGTTTTTGGGTTAGTGTTTATGGCTGTCGTTTATCCGGCCGCAGTGCCAGGCTTTTTTCAGCAAATCGCAACCTGGCGATTATTTTAATTCTGCCAGAACGGTAACACTACCAACTGTTTTGTCTTGAAGATTTACTTTAATTTCTGCATCAAGCGGGACGTAAATATCAACGCGGGAGCCAAATTTGATAAAGCCCATTTCAGTGCTTTGCTCAACTTTG
>Ga0247803_1000905_pt1 | contig 15672 bp, 9 predicted proteins | sample UWRJL014104B1_FD_180928 | JGI IMG/M metagenome (GOLD analysis project Ga0247803, IMG submission 180928) | Plant litter microbial communities from Arlington Agricultural Research Station in Wisconsin, United States - UWRJ-L014-104B-1 | ecosystem: Environmental > Terrestrial > Plant litter >...
AATTTCAAGGTTTTCTGGTATCTGCATAACAAATTTTTCCTGCGCTACTAACGTAGTAGAATAACCGCCAAAAGTATTAAAATCAGTTCCATCGGGTTTCCAATATCCATTATAGGTCATAGTTTGGCCTGTCGGACCTTCACAAAATTGCTCTTCTCCATCTAAACAGGCAGAACAATGTTTACAGGAGTCGATCATACATCCAACACCCACAATATCACCTGTCCGGAATTTTGTTACGCTTGCACCGGCTGATATTACCTTTCCAACAATCTCGTGTCCGGGTACACAGGGATAAATTGTATTCTTCCAATCATTAGCAACCTGGTGAACGTCAGAGTGGCAAACACCGCAATATAATACGTCGATCAGCACTTCATCGGCTTTAGGTTGGTCTCTTTCAAATACAATAGGTTCTAATGTCTTACCGCCAATTAAAGAGCCGCTTGCTCCGTATCCAATAGTTCTTATCTTTTCCATAGTAGTAGATTTTGTTCAGTCAACAACAATAGCTACGAAAAGTTCTGGTGCACTTAGCACTATCAGTTTTAAACCTGTACTGTGTTCAATTGTGGGGTGGCTGCCACATGATGTCTGCCGTTGATGGTAAAATCTGACGGCTGATGGTACTCCAAAATCACCTACTGCTTTTGAGGTCAGTGATTACTTTGCAGTAATCTTCCTATTATATATAAAGTAGCTTCTCTTCTTCCAAATCAAGGCGTCTCAAATACTTGCGTATTACTTCCTCATGGAACGAATCCTCTTCGCTATTTTTTTTAAGTAGCCATTTTCTTTGCTGATCAATTAAATCGAGGTAGATAGTCTTTGCCTTATCGGCCATGTCTGTTTCATCTTCAAGTACACTTTTCTCTGCCCATTTATCGCTAAGTTGCCTTAAAAATGGCTGGTTATGCAGATCGGCGCTATAGTGCGTCTTCAGATAATCCAAAGCATAAGCAGCCAATTGCTTTCTAATGATTACATCCGTTTCTTCCTCTGATTTGTCGAACTCCGGCAGGTTCATTTTTTTGATTATAAACGGTAATGTCAAACCTTGTAAAAGCAGGGTTAAAAGGATCACAATAAATGTGATAAACAAGATAAGGTTTCGCTGCGGGAAAGGAGAACCATCTGCCAGCTGAACAGGGATGGATAAAGCAGCAGCAAGAGACACAACCCCCCGCATGCCGGTCCAGCCCAATAAAAACGGACCTTTTAATCCTGGGTTCCTTGTATCTGCCACCGTGATAAAATTCCTTGCAACCAATGTGATAATTACTGCGCCGTAGGCTGCTAAAATTCTTCCGATAATCAGCACCGCTGTAATCAGTACGCCATACCAAATTGCAGATTTCATACTTACTTCACCTAGTCCGGCGGTAATTTCTGGCAGATCCAATCCTATCAGCGTAAAAACAAGGCCAGTTAAGATAAAACAAAAGCTTTCCCAAACATTTATTCCCCTTAGGCGGGAACTGCTGCTCAGGAATAGATGTCTTTTGTGCGACAATAATAAGCCTCCGCTAACTACAGCCAGTACGCCAGATGCATGTACTTCTTCAGCAGCAATATACATCAGGTAGGGTGTTACAATGCTCAATGCAGTATCGGTATTTGTATCAGTAGGAAGATATTTGTGACTTTTCATAAAAATCAATCCTATTCCCACCCCAATGCCGACGCCCCCAAACAGCATCCACGAGAAATTTAATGCTGCTTCCGACCAAACAAACTGCCCGGTAGCTATAGCGATCAATGCGAAACGAAAGATAATCAACGAAGAAGCGTCATTCAACAAACTTTCACCTTCCAAAATAGAAGACATGCGCTTTGGCACCTTTACAAATTTTAAAATAGCGCCTGCACTTACCGCATCCGGTGGCGAAACAATGCCACCCAATAAAAAGCCCAGTGCCAGGGAGAAGCCGGGAATATAATAATTTGCCACAAATGCTACCGATAGTGCGGTAAGGAACACCACCACAAAAGCAAAACTTCCGATAATCCGCCTCCATTTCCATAGCTCTTTCCATGAAATAGCCCACGATGCTTCGTATAGTAATGGAGGTAGAAAAATGATAAAAATCATTTCAGGATCGATATGAATCGTAGGGATACCGGGAATAAAACTAATGGATAACCCAGCTAGTACCAGTAAAATGGGGTAGGCTACTTTTATTTTGTTCGCCAGCATAATCAATAGTACGATAGCTACAATAAGCCCGAGGTAAAATGGAAAGTTTTCCAGCATTGATGTTAAATTTAACTATGACCCTAAGATACGAAACAGGAAATTGAGAACGTAACGTTAGCCGAACTGTCTGGTTCCTGGAATGATTGTTTATGGCAAAAGATTTTTTATTTTTCTAAAAGCCTTGTGCCATTTTCTTCAGCGATAAGTACTTTGGTCGCTATATCGTAAAACAGAGAGTGATCAATAACGCCAGGTATTGTCTTGATAACAGTATTAAGTTCATTTAATGGGGGCAGGTGCTTGAAGTAGATATCCGCAAGTAAATTACCTCTATCATTTACTATGGGAAGGTTTGTTTCTTCATCAATCCTTATTTTTACACTGCTCTGAGGAAAAAGCCAGGAAATATGGTCTAATACGAAACCTTCCGCTTCTGAAAACAATTCAATGCAAAGGGGAAAGGTCGTATCTAATCCTGGTACCAATTTACTTTGGTCTGCTAGCAAGATAAACTCTGATGCCATCGATGCAAAGAATTTCTCTTTCGTATGAATGCCCCCTCCGCTTTTAAAGGCATTTAGATTTGCATCCACCTGATCACAGCTATCTAAATAGATATCAATCTTTTTTAATATGGAGGGATCGGTAGCAGTTAAAGAATATTTGTTTAAAACATCCAAAGTAGCCACTGATGGAGTAACAAATTTTAATGTTTCCTTAAATGGGATCTCCAGATGGATCATCTCTGCAAGATAACTTATTGTCGCTCCAGCGCCGAGCCCGATAGTCTGATCAGGCGCTAAGTAATCTAGTGCCATTCTTGCAACTTCTCTTTTGAGATCTTTCATTTTATATCTTATTATAAGGTAGCAAAAGGCTAAAAATTGCAATAATCAAGCTCACGATCCATACATACACGCTTAGACAAATAGACGGCGGGTATAGAATCAGGATTTAGCTATATGCAAATATGCGCAAGTATTACTTTTCTCTTTGTAGATGAATTACTGTATTGCCTACCAAATTTACTGTTTGTAATACTCTTGGAATCATTACCTGCAATTTTTAAAGTTAAATTTTAAATGATTAAAATATTTACCTGTTAATGCCGCGACTTTATCAGCTCGCTTTTGCTTCATATATATTTTCTATATTAGGACATTTTCCAGCAAATTGATGTAATGAGTAAGTTGAGGGCCAATTCTGACGAAGTTTTGATTTCCATGTTAAAAGATGGTGATCGATCAGCAGTTGCTGAGCTTTACGACAGATATTGGAAAATTTTACTGGCAAAAGCATTTGATCGTCTGAAGAGCAGGGAAGATGCGGAAGAAATAGTTCAGGAGTTATTTATTAAAATCTGGCGCCGCCGGCAGACAATCGAATTGCAATTTTCTTTTAAGACCTACATTTTTGCTGCGCTGCGTTATGATATTTTGCATTATATAGCTAAGCATAAGCACCGTAAAGGTGATATATCTCTAGATACGACCGACGATCTTCAGTTCTCGGTTCAGGAAGAAGAATTTCATTCTTTGGAAATGAAAGAATTACAGCAGCAGATTAGCCTGGTTATAGATAGCTTGCCTGAAAAATGTCAAATTATTTTTAAAATGAGCCGTAATGATGGTATGAGTGCAAAAAAAATTGCAGATCAGCTGAATTTGTCTCCAAGAACGGTAGAAACGCAAATTGGAAAAGCAATTAGAGTGTTAAAGAAGTCTTTTAAGGGTTCCGATCCGTATATTATTTTCGCTATCTGCGAATTAATGAGGCAAAAATAGAGAATAACAGATTTATTTTTAATCCGCGTACGTATTCTATTCAAAAACATACGCTATACTATTATCAAACTAAATCTTTTTAATGATGAATGTTCCTGAACATATCAAATTCCTGATTCTGAAATGGCGGCAGCGAAGGTTAACTGAAAATGAAAAGGCAGAACTAGACAAATGGTATGATACACCACTTCCTGAATTGTTGTATATGGAAGGACAAAGTGAAGAACAAACGAAGGCAAGGTTGTTTAAACGAATTCAGCACGAGATGGGGGATGAAACCAATAGGAGGGGAACTTTAGTGCCAGTGTGGTTAAAGTATGCCGCTGCTGTTTTTCTAATTATAGGTGCCACCTTGTTTTTTGTCCCTTACCGTGGTAAAATAGCTGATGTTGGATCAAATACACACGCCATAACTAGTCATAATGGCATAAAAAAAATCATTCTTCCAGATGGCAGTATTGTCTGGGTTAAGAAAAATAGCCGTTTTTCTTATCCTGAAACATTTGGAAAATATACGCGTGATGTAGTTTTAGACGGAGAAGCTTTCTTTGAGATTGCGCATAACAAACGCTGGCCATTCAGGATAAAATCAGGTAATTATATCACAACAGTTTTAGGTACTAGTTTCAACTTAAAAACAGGCAGCAAAAATGAAGACTACGCTATTTCTGTCTTAACTGGAAAAGTGGAAGTGGCTAAAAAAGAAGGCTTTAAGCCAGCTGCTATCTATTTAGTTTCTGCTAACCAATCATATCACGCTGAAGCTGGAAAAGTAGAAGTCATATTGCCTGTCCTTAAAGATAAGCAAGTGAAGGAACTGACGGAAGGTACTGAATATGATATGGCTTTTGAGAAAATGCCATTTGAACTCATCATGAGAAGGTTTGAACAAAAGTTTGATGTGCAGTTTGAAGGGTATACCGGCGAGTACAATTCTTGCGTGGTAACGGCCGACCTTACCAATGTATCTTTAGAAAAATCGCTGCAGATCCTTTGCAGTTCTATCAATGCAACCTATAAAGTAGACCACAATAAAATTAAACTAACAGGAGGGGGCTGTTTTTAATGAATACATAAGTACTCCATACCAGTATTGAAAACGGAGGTGCGACAACACCTCCGATTCTCGGTTTTATAATTTTTATTTCTCAAATAATTAAACCTTTCAAATGTATAAAAAATATTTGACATGGAACTTTCATGTCCTTACTCACGGTAATACTTGTAACAGTAAACTTGCTTTTCTTCCACTCACACGTTTGCATGTATTTTGTTTACTCGCACTAATTCTCCTCAGTGGTAATTACCTTTCCGCACAATCGCTATCCGAAAAAACTTATAGTGTCACATTTACTAATTCTTCCTTTGAACAAGCTGTTAAACAACTGGAAAGCCAGTCTAAAATCAAGTTTGTGTACAATGAAACACTGATCAGCAAACGCAACAGGATTAACCGCAGTTTTAAAAATCAAACCTTACCGGAAATCCTTACAGTCATACTTTATGATTATGATGTTTCTTATGAAATGATTGATAATAAATATATTATTCTCAAAAGTAGTGAGCCGAAGCGCGTTAAGGAAAATTCGACTGGAGCAGGTCAAAAAGTTAACCAGACCGGATTTGTGCAGACCGGACTAATATTAGATGAGATCGGGAAGCCGCTTCCCGGAGTTTCTATCCGGTTAAATAATGCTTCGAATGTTGCCACCACAGATGTGAAAGGTCGTTATCAGATTGGTATCCCACGTGACGAAACGCTATTGATCTTTTCTTATGTGGGTTATAAAAATGTAGAGCGCAAAGCTACCAGAAACCAGGAACTTGATTTAAATATGGAGCCTGACCCTGGTAGATTAGATGAAGTGAATGTGATTGGTTATGGTACTTCGTCAAAGCGGACAAGTACCGGTTCTTCTGGTGGTATCACGGGGTATGATCTGGAAAAAACTCCAGCTGCTAATCCTGCTTCAGCATTGCAGGGAAGAGTTGCGGGGGTCTATATTACACAGCAAAATGGTCTGCCGGGTAGTCCTATGACCTTCACAATCCGTGGTACAAATTCATTAACGGGCAGGAACAATCCACTGTTTATTGTTGACGGGGTACCTTACCTGGCCGAAGCGATCAATGCCCTTGCCGGCAATCAACTCGATGCAGCTAACGGGTCCACCAGCCCGCTGAATAGTCTTAATCCCTCAGATATCGAAAGTATTAATGTATTAAAAGATGCAGATGCGACAGCTATTTATGGCTCCAGAGGAGCTAATGGGGTAGTACTGATTACGACCAAAAAAGGTAAAGCTGGTAAAACACAGGTAGAGGGAATGGTTAAACAGGGATTTTCTGAAGTGAGCCATTTCGTTAATTTGCTAAGTACTCCACAGTACCTGGCTATCAGGCGCCGAGGGTATGAAAATACAGGTATCGACCCTTTAACCGACGATGCTTATGATCTGACCAGATGGGACCAGAATGCGCAGACAGATTTTCAAAAATTACTGATCGGCAATACGGCAAAGATGACGGATGCGAATGTGGCTCTAAGTGGGGGCGATGAACGCACGAACTTCAGGGCTAGCGGTACTTACCTGAATCAGGGCAATGTATTCACCAGAGCGCAGGGTTACCGCAGAACTTCGTTTAACCTGAATGTTGGCCATAGAAGTCTCGACCAGAAGTTTGAAGTAACTATTTCTGCTATTTATAGTGCAGAGAAAAATAACGTTTCCGTTTTAGACCAAACATCAGCAGCGTATAATCTTCCACCTAATTATCCTTTATACAATGCTGATGGCAGTTTATACTGGAGTGGTGTTTCCTTTGGTGTGCCAACAAATCCGCTTGGACAATTAAACCAGGTACAGAATAACCTTTCCAGTACACTGGTGAGCAATATGACGATGAGCTACAATATTCTTCAGGGTTTAAATTTTAAAACCTCAATGGGTTTTAGTCGCTCTGACATGGAGCAGTCACGCCTATATCCCATGTCATCTATGGACCCTGGTGTGAGCTGGAATGAGTCGAGAAGTATCTTTGCCAACAATAACTCCACCAATTACATTATAGAGCCACAGCTAAATTATACGAAAAAAATCTCCAGAGGAAATCTGACTACGCTTTTGGGCGGTACTTGGCAGTCGCAGAATTCCAAACAGCCTTATTATACGCTGGCTTATGGTTTTCCATCGGATGCTTTTCTGGAAGACAGGATGTGAGCACCAGCAGCGGGTCAAGTCAGTATAAATACACTTCAGTTTTTGCGCGTGTAAATTATAACTGGGAAAGTAAATATATCCTTAACCTAAATTTCAGGAGAGATGGTTCTTCGCGATTTGGGTTAAATTCAAGGTATGGAAATTTCGGCTCTGCAGGTGCAGCATGGATATTTACTGAAGAGCAGTTCGCCAAAAAATTCAGTTTCCTAAGCTTCGGGAAATTAAGGGCCAGTTATGGTATTATTGGTAGTGACCAGATTGGCGACTACCAATACCTGGATTCTTATTCTTCTGTTCCTTACAGTTATAATGGAGTTAGTGGTTTAGTTCCTACCCGCATTGCGAATGAATCCTATCGCTGGGAGGAAACCAAAAAGATGGATATAGGATTAGATCTTGGTTTCTTTAAGGATAAGCTGTCGTTGTCGGCTGTCTATTACAGAAACATTTCAGGAAATCAGTTAGTGGCTTATCCGCTCAGTATCCAGGCTGGTTTTGGTAGCTACCAGGCTAACCTGCCTGCAGAGGTAGAAAACAAGGGTTGGGAGTTTACTTTATCTTCTCAGAATATTAAAAGTTCAAACTTCAGATGGAGCAGTGATTTCAATTTTTCGATCAATAAAAACAAGCTGCTTTCTTTTCCAAACATAGAAAAGACCTCTTACTATTCACAATATGTAGTGGGCAGACCGTTAAGTAGTAATTATGTTTTCCAATTTACAGGATTTGATCCGCAAACTGGCTTGCCTACTGTGGCTGATATAAATGGCAATGGAAGTATCAATTATGGTTTTGCAGACACAGGACGTGGCGACCGCTATTTTGCTGGTGGCACTCAGCCTAAATTTTATGGTGGCCTTTCCAATACCCTGGCGTATAAGAATATTACGCTCGATTTCCTTTTCCAGTTCGTGAAGCAAAAAGGCAGAAATATCCTGGCGCAATCTTTCTATCCACCGGGTTTCATGTATAATGCAGCGGCACAGCCGATATTACAGTATGTGAATGCCGGACTACCGGCGCAGCCACAAGTTACCAGTACCTATGATGATGCTTATGACGCCTATAGTGATTACACGGGATCTGATGCACTCTTTACAGATGCTTCTTTTATCCGTCTTAAAAATGTAAATCTTGCTTATGATTTTACGGGTAACTGGCTTAAAAGAATGAAACTGCAGAAATTCAGGTTGCAGTTGCAGGCACAGAATTTATTTACCATTACCAACTATCTGGGCTTCGATCCTGAATCCCAGGGCGTTAATTTACCGCCTCTCAGAACTATTGTTGGAGCGCTACAATTTACCTTTTAATGCTAATGATCATGAATAATTTATATAAACTTTTAAGGTCAGTTTGTCTCATCGTAGCTTTATTTACTGTCTCAGGATGTAAAAAACTGCTGGACATTGACCCGCCGAAAAATGAACGCCCGTCGGCTGTAGTTTTCGGTTCTGCCGAAACAGCCAAAGCTGCCTTATCTGGTGCTTACAGCAGGCTTTCACAATCCCAGACTTATAGTGTGAACCTCACGCTGGCCAATGCATTGGCTGCCGATGAACTGCGGGCACTTTCCGGCACCGCACGTTATGCTGCTTTACAAAACAATACCTACGAGCCACTTACCAGCTCATTTACATCCGATATCTGGACGGATTCTTACACCAGCATCTATCAGTTTAATAGTATCATTATTGGTCTTACTGATAACACAGCTGTAAATGCTGCGGTATCAAAACAAATTGTGGCTGAAGCGAAAGCAATGCGTGCGTATTGTTATCTGCAACTTGTCAGTCTTTTCGGAGATGTACCGCTGGTGCTGACTACCAATGTGGATCAAACTGCACTATCCCCGCGCATCGCGGCAAGCGCTGTATATACCCAGATTATTCAGGACCTTACCGAGGCGAAGGCCGGTTTAGGTGAAGATTATGTGTCAAATGCCGATATAAGCAATCGGATGCAGGCAAATAAGAGTACCGCTGCGGCATTACTTGCCCGGGTGTACCTCACTACTGGTAATGCCCAGGAAGCAATCACCAATGCCAGTGAGGTAATAGGCAAGACAGGTTTGTATGAGTTATTACCAGGAAGCGAGTTAAATGATGTTTTTTTGGCGAACTCCAGGGAAGCGATTTTACAATTTGGTTCAGCACTTAATGCAACAGCTGGTTATACCAATGAAGGACAGGCTTTTGTAAGTAATCCCTTCTCCTTCTCCCTTCCATTTACACTGAGCAATAGTCTGCTGGCAGCATTTGAACCGAACGACCTGCGCCGCAGTGCATGGGTGAGGCAGGTGACGCTGAATGGGGTAACAGCAGCAGAACCGTATAAATATAAGAACTACGACATCGAGTCGGCCACCGCGTCACAAAGATCAGAATTGCCTACGGTCATTCGTTTGGCAGAAATATACCTGATCCGTGCCGAAGCCTATGCAGCATTAGGTAACCGGGCATCGGCCTTAGCAGACTTAAAAATTATCCGCGACAGGGCAGGTCTTGCTGATTTACCAGCCAACGTGAACATTAATGATGCCGTATTGCAAGAGCGCAGGGTAGAATTGTTCTGTGAACGTGGCGACCGCTGGCTGAGCCTGAAGAGGACAGGGCGGGTAGATGCGGTTTTGGCTACTGCAAAGCCTGCCACCTGGCAATCCTTTGCACAGCTATTCCCAATACCGCAAACAGCCAGGGATACCAATCCCAATCTCACTCAAAATCAAGGATACAGATAATTAAAAAGGCTGGGTGCCGGCGTGCTTTCAGTACAATGGATACCCGGCCATCATATATAAAAATGGATAACAACATAGTTAAAATCAGTAATCTTTCCCATCGCTATGGAACTGCGTGGGCGATAAAAGATATTAATCTGGAGATCAGGGAACTTGGTGTACTTGGTTTACTGGGCTCTAACGGTGCCGGGAAATCTACCACCATGAATATTATGTGCGGTGTACTCAATCAAACAGAAGGTAAAGTAGAAATTGGCGGTTATACAATGCAGGAGCACCCTATCGCTGCTAAAAAACTAATCGGTTTTTTGCCGCAGAATGCCCCGCTGTATATGGAACTGACAGTAAGTGAATACCTTACTCAATGTGCTTACCTGAGGCTGATTGACCGTAAAAATGTGGCTGCCGCAGTAGATAAAGCGATGGCGAAATGTGGCGTTTCCCATTTTCGAAACAGATTAATTGCCAACCTTTCCGGCGGATACAAGCAAAGAGTTGGTATTGCACAGGCGATTATCCATGAGCCAAAGCTTGTGGTATTGGATGAGCCTACCAATGGACTTGATCCAAACCAGATTTTTGAAGTGCGGAAGCTGATCAAAGAAGTAGGTGAAGAGAAGTCAGTTATTTTCTCGTCACATATCCTTTCAGAAATCCAGGCTACCTGCAGCCAGGTCAAAATGATAGAAAATGGTACGATGGTGTTTTCGGATAGCATGGATGCTTTCAATAACTATATCGAACCAGACAGCCTGATCATGACCCTGCATCAACCTCCAACTGTAAAAGAAATGGAAGAAATAGAGGGGGTAAAAAAAGTAGAAGTACTTAGCAGTACTAAATTCAGAATTCATTTTGCCGAAGGCCAGAAAATCAGTGAGCGGTTGATCCAAATCAGCACCAATGCAGGCTGGCGCATGTCAGAGATCATGCTGGAGAAAAGTTCACTGGATCAGATCTTTGCCCAATTGTCAAACAAAAAATAATCATAATAGGGAAAGTATAAGACGATCGCTGAATCGACAGTAAGTCTTATGCCTCACGATAAATTACAACTCAATAATAATTGTATGAAAAATATAATAAGGATTGCCCGAATAGAGCTAAGCCTTTTATGCTACTCACCAGTAGCCTGGATAGTACTGCTGGTTTTTATAATGCAGTCTGGTTGGCAATATACTTCTATGATGGAGCGTATGGAGCAGGCGCAGCAAATGGGGCAAACGGCAGAAGATCTGACGAACAGGATCTTTTCAGGTTATAAGGCGCTTTATCCAACTATGCAAGAATACCTTTATCTGTATATTCCCTTATTAACTATGGGGCTGATCAGCAGGGAAACACATAGTGGGTCAATCAAATTGTTGTACTCCTCACCAATCCGTATGATTGATATTGTAGCAGGGAAATACCTCGCAATGGTCAGCTTTTGTTTACTGCTGGTCAGTGTACTGCTTGGCTTGGGGGCAGTCTCATTTTTTACTATAGAAAATGTAGATTTTGTGTTTGTGCTCTCTGGCGTTATCGGGCTTTATCTCCTGATTTGCGCCTATTCAGCGATCGGACTTTTTATGTCCAGTTTAACTACTTATCAGGTAGTGGCGGCCATCAGTACCTTAGTGGTACTAGCAATCCTTAACTTTATCGGGGGGCTGTGGCAAAATATCAATTTTGTAAGAGATATCACATACTTCCTTTCAATGAATGGCCGGGCCGAAGAATCGATTAACGGCCTTTTAGGTACCAATGATATCTTTTATTTCCTGATTGTAATTGTACTCTTTTTGGGGCTGACATTGCTTAAATTAGAATTTGAGCGGAGGACAATTTCCCTGTCTGCCAAGATACTAAGATACACTGCATTTATCACATTGATGCTGCTATTAGGATACGTTAGTTCCAGGCCACAGTTTATTGGCTATGTAGATATGACCGCAAATCACAGACGTACGTTAACTGACAATAGCCGTGCAATAATTGCTAAAATTGATGAACCTGTAGTCATTACCACTTATGTTAATCTGCTCGACGAAAATTACTTTTTTGGTTTGCCCGAATATCAGAATAGTGATAAGAAACATTTTGATATGTATTTCCGCTTCATGCCTTATATGCGGATGGAGTATGTATATTACTGGGACCATTCACAGAATAGCCGCTTGTATGCAGAAAATCCAGGGTTAAATGATGAACAGATCGCCCGTAAAATAGCCAAGGCAAATGAGCTGGATTTCGATTCGATCCTCCGCCCGCAACAAATTACTAAGCTGATTAACTTGAAGCCGGAACGTAACAGAGTAGTGCGGATCTTAACTTACAAAGGTAAGCAGTCGACCCTCCGTATTTTTGATGATATCTTTAAGCAACCATCTGAGAAAGAAATATCAGCTGCACTAAAAAGGCTTGTTGTTAACTCACCAAAAATAGGATTTGTAAATGGTCATAACGAGCGGAACATTCTGCGTTCTGGTGATCGGGATTATCAGATTTCTACCAATGAAATCACCTTCCGTTATTCACTTTTAAATCAAGGTTTTGACGTTAAAGCGGTTACACTTGATAATCAGGAACTGATTAAAGATGTAGACATACTGGTAATTGCTGATGCATTAACAGCATATAGTGCCCCGGAATTGGCTAATTTGGCAGCCTACATAGCAGCTGGGGGAAACCTGATGATTGCCGCAGAGCCGGGCAATGGCATTATTTCCAATACAATATTGGCTCCCTTAGGTGTAAAACTAAGCGAAGGCATGCTCGTTCAGAAGAGTCAGAATTTCGAACCTTCATTCGTGATGAGCGGATTGGCTATCAGACAGTGGAAGAAATTGGTGAGCAATAGCAGTTTTCTGAAAAGAGACAGTGCTTTTGTAACCACGCCAACTGTAGCTGCATTACAATCTGTCCCTGGAAACGGATTTGAAATTTTCCCTGTTCTGGTTACGCAAGCCGCTGATACCTGGCAGATTCCCGGGCTTACGTTTAGCAAGACTGCTGAACTTAAAGATGAGCGGAAAAATGCAAATAAAAAATCTTATCCCGTGGCATTGGCGCTAAGACGTAAAGCAGGAAATCGGGAACAACGGATTTTTGTGATTGGTGATGCTGATTTTATGAGCAATGCCGAAATCGGCAGACAAAGTCCCCGTGCCATCAATTTTACTTTTGTAACCGAACTGTTTGGCTGGTTTAGTCATGGAGAATTTCCTATCGATACAACTATTGAGGAGCCAAATGATAATAAGGTTTTATTAACCAGTGCACAACTGACCTGGATCCGATGGACACTGCTTGGAATTTTGCCCGGACTTATTGCAGTGTCGATTTCATGGATGCTGATTGCCAGAAAAAGAAGATAACTATGAAAAACATCATAAAAGGGATAGCTATTTGTATCCTGATACTTACAATGCCAAAGGTGATTTTTGCTCAAAGCCTGCATTTGATAAATGATCCCTCGGTGAAAACAGGTGTGCTTGCAAATGGCTTCCACTATTATATTAAAAGAAATGTTGAACCTGCTGGTAGAGCTACCATCTTTCTGGCAAATAAAGCAGGCTCCATTCTAGAGACCGAAGAAGAACGCGGGATCGCACATTTTATAGAGCACATGAATTTCAACGGCACTAAGCATTTTCCGAAGAACGAGCTGATTAGTTATTTAGAGCGTTCGGGTGTAAAGTTTGGGGCCGACCTGAATGCGTATACGGGTTTTGACGAAACGGTTTACCAGTTACCGCTGCCTACAGATGACAACAGTTTGTGGAGTAACGGTATGCAGATTATGCGCGACTGGGCTGCGGATGCCACAATTGATAAGATAGAATTCGATAAAGAACGCGGAGTGATACAGGAAGAAAGAAGACAGCGTTCGGATGTGCGCAGCAGACTTGCCGAGAAATACCAGCCCATTCTTTTTAGCCATTCCCGATATGCAAACCGGATGCCAATAGGAAAAGATGGTGTTGTGCTGAAAGCGGATGTGTCTGTGGCCAAAAACTTTTATAAAAGATGGTACAGGCCAGATTTGCAGGCCCTTATTATTGTCGGCGATATTGATGTCAATAGCGTAGAAAAACAAGTTGTTAAACTATTCTCCGACTTAAAAGGCCCTGCTAAAGAATTACCGCGTCCGGTTTATGACATCGTCCTAAAAGGGACTGTGGATTTTATGCAGCTGAGCGACCCTGAATTTGGACAGTATACTATACAATACTATTTTAAAAAGGTTAACCGTCCACTTAAAACGGGCGATGATTTCAAAAAGCAGTTGGTGCAACAATTAACCAATATGCTTTACACAGATCGGCTGAATGATGTTTTTGTGAACAGCAAGCCTGCTTATATGGGGGCAAGTGCGGGGGTAAGTTCATTGATAGCCAACATTGATGCGCTGACCTTCAATGTGGTGCTGAACCCTGAAAAGGTTAAAAGTAGCTTCGACGCTTTCTGGACAGAAATGCAGCGGGTTAAACGCTTTGGTTTTACAGCGGATGAATTAGTGTCTGTAAAAGACAGGTTTAACCGTTCTATGGAACTTGCGCTGTCTGAGAAAAGCAAGGCGAAATCTGCCGGTTATGCAGAAGATTACCTGCAATATTTTCTCAAAGGTGACGCTTATCTAAGCGTGGAAGGAAGAGATAAACTCTTCCATCTCTATATTGACAAGATCAGCGCAACGGAAATCGATCAGTACCTTAAGGAATATTTGAATAGTGCCGATCAGACCATCCTGGTTTTAAGTCCCGAAAAAGGAAAAGAAAAATTACCGGATCAGCAGTTGCTAAATGTCTGGATGCATGCAGTTGAAACGAAGCATATTGAGCCTTACCAATCAGAAAAGGCTGCTGGAAGTTTGCTTGTGCACAGGCCTATACCTGGTAAAATTGTAAAAGAAGAGCAAATAGCCAAATTAGGAATATACCACTGGCAGCTAGACAATGGAATGCAGATCTATGCTAAACCAACAGATTTTAAAAATAACGAAGTACTGATTTCGGGCTTTAGTAACGGAGGCACCTCATTGTACAGTAATGCAGATTTTAACTCCGCGAAAAATGCCGCTCCATTCATTATCAGTAGTGGTTTAGGGCAATATAATTCCAGTCAGCTGTCACATGTACTCAATAAAAAGGCGGTACAAGTACAACCCTATATCGCAGACAGGTCAGAAGGTTTTTCAGGCGCCAGTTCATCCGGCGACCTTCCTACGGCTTTTGAAATGCTCTATTTGTATATGACACCACCAAAGTTAGATACAGCCAGATTTAACAGGATTCTTGAACAGTCAAAATCTGCTTTCCGGAACCGTACGGCCAATGCGGATCGTGATTTTACAGATACGATCAATTACGTGCTGTCGGGTTATCATCCCCGCCGTAAGCCTGCATCTATTGATAATTTAGAGCAGATTGATTCCGCTAAAGTGCGGTCGATATTCCGCGAGCGGTTTGCTAACCCTGCCGATTTTACTTTTATCTTTACCGGGAATTTTGACCTTGATTCTCTCAAAAACTGGACTAAACACTATTTAGGCGCTTTACCAGTCAACGGGAAACCTGAAAACGCTAATGACTTGCATATCAGGGTTCCTGAAGGAAAGATCAGAAAGGATTTGCGGGCGGGTAAATCAGCTAAAGCTACCGTTCAGCTCGTACTCAGCGGGAAATATACTTATGAGAAAAAAAGCAATCTGTACCTTAATTTGCTGAAAGCGGCATTGCAGTTCCG
>Ga0247803_1000906_pt1 | contig 15668 bp, 15 predicted proteins | sample UWRJL014104B1_FD_180928 | JGI IMG/M metagenome (GOLD analysis project Ga0247803, IMG submission 180928) | Plant litter microbial communities from Arlington Agricultural Research Station in Wisconsin, United States - UWRJ-L014-104B-1 | ecosystem: Environmental > Terrestrial > Plant litter >...
AGTGCTTATCTTTGCACCCGAAACATCGCGGGATAGAGCAGTAGGCAGCTCGTCGGGCTCATAACCCGAAGGTCACAGGTTCGAGTCCTGTTCCCGCTACAATGTAAAAGACCTATCTTTTTTGAAGATAGGTCTTTTTTTATACCTCATTCCCACAATACCAAAGTTTTACCTTAAAAAAATAAAATGATTCGTGAATACCTTAAAGTCAACCCAATGGTATTCGAACCTTTTTTAGTAAATTAAACAGAATTTATTTTCTCATTCTATAAATTATTTTCCGAGTATTACTTTCTATGTAATTCCAATCCCACTGTTCAGGACTACCCAATTTTGGATTTATACTTTCCCAACTTTCCGCTCTTTTTTTTGAACTACAAGAAATGTTGCATTTAATCCTTGATTCAATATTTAATAAACTTAGATTAATAAAAATTAATCCCCAACCGTCTATTCTGTATCTATAAGTTTTTCCCTTACATCTTTTAGGATCAAGTTTGATCTGGGTAACTAAAGCTTTTCCCTTACTCTCAGGATAATAAATTCCAAATGATAAATGCTTTTCTCCTTCAAGAATTAAATATTCAAAATAGTCTTGAAATTCAGAAGAGCTATTAAAAGATAGTATTTCTTGCTCCATTTTTGAGTAAGACTCGTAAATCACTGCTTTTGAATCCAAAAAAATGAATTTAATCAGTTCATAAAATTTATTCATATCAATTATTTCTTCTCTTTGCATTAATTGGCAGTGTATAATTTTGAATATTTTTCAATTTGATCCCTCTATTTAAATTAGTTAAATGCACTTAACTATTTACAAAAATAACTCTAAAATAATTTTAATTGTAAAACTGGAGGATGAATTATTGTCTCTTTTGTCGAGATCTTATGCAAGAGTAATTACATTCTCATTTCGTAAATATTAAACTTCAATTAGATTTATTTTTTCTAAATCACCTTTGAAACGGTTCGAGAGTTGTCCCGTTAGGGCTACTAAGAAAAACACCACTTTAAAAAGATGGCGCTTTTTTTATACAATAAATTCAGCTAATCGGAATCATATCCTCCGCGGCGGACAAAGGTTCGAGTCTTCGCCGCGGCGACTACTGACAAAAGCTTCAGAGAAATCTGGGCTTTTTTGTTTTTACCCCTCTTTGTCAAACATCCGTTGCATTCATACACTTGACATTCGCAACAACTGCAGAAAAAAGCATAGAATTAAAATAAGCAATAAAAGCGATTTTACTCGAAATCTCTTTTACTTTTGCCGAATGTTAGAAATTCTTTACCAGGACGAATATATTATCGCAATTAACAAACCAAGCGGATTGCTGGTTCACAAATCATTTTATGCACGCGATGCAAAAGTGTATGCTATTCAGGAATTGAGAAATCAAATAGGACAACACGTTTATCCCGTTCATCGGTTAGATCGCAAAACATCTGGTGTCTTATTATTTGCCTTGGATAAGGATGTTTTGAAAATTATGAATGATCGTTTTGCTACACGCGAAGTCGAAAAAAAATATTTGGCAATTTTACGTGGCTGGTCACCCGAAGAACTAACGATTGATTACGATTTAACCAATGATGATGACATTACACAAAATGCCATAACCTACTTTCATCGTTTGCAAAATGCCGAAGTGGAGCTAGAATTTAACAATAAACCAACGTCACGATATTGTTTGGTAGAAGCGATTCCTGAAACGGGACGAATGCATCAATTACGAAAACATTTCAAGCATATTTTTCATCCTATTTTAGGAAGTCGTCCGCATGGTTGTAACAAACAAAATAAGTTATGGCTGGAGAATTATAATCTGACCGGAATGATGCTTCATGCGCATCAGTTAGTTTTTAATCATCCAATAAAGAATGAACAACTAATCCTAAATGCAAAGATTAATGAAGAGTTCAGCAGAGTTGGTACTGTTCTTAATCTGGATTTGAGTAAGTATAAATAGGAGATTTTATAAAATTTATAATTTCGAAGAAACAAAAAAAATGCGCAAATTTCTCTGTGAGATTTGCGCATTTTTCATGGAAATACTTCAGAAAGTTTGATTATTACCAAATTGTTATTCTGTCTTTCTTCGGTAAAAACATTTTATCTCCCGGTTGCACATTAAATGCATTATAAAAAGGCGTGGTATTCATTAGAGGACCATTAACACGCCAATTTGGTGGAGAATGCGGATTATTGTTAATCCACAAACGCAGGAACTCGTCTTTCATTTTTACTCTCCATATTTTGGCTATAGAAATAAAGAAGCGCTGATCCGGTGTAAAACCGTCAATTTTTGTATTCCCTTTTCCTTGTTCGGTCATTTTAAAAGCATCATAAGCAACTGCTATTCCGGCAATATCTGCGGTATTTTCGCCAACTGTCATGGCGCCATTAATATGTAAATCGCCTAAAACAGTATATGTACTGTACAAATCAATAACCTGTTGTATTCTTGATTTAAACTGCGCATAATCCTCTTTTGTCCACCAGTCTTTTAGGTTTCCATCTTTATCATATTGAGCACCCTGATCATCAAAAGTGTGCGTTATTTCGTGACCTATAACCATTCCGATACCTCCGTAGTTAAGTGCATCATCTGCATTATTATCAAAATATGGGGCTTGTAAAATACCTGCAGGAAAAACAATTTCATTGGCAGTAGGATTATTATAGGCAGTCACTGTTGGAGGCGTAGTGTACCATTCTGATTTATCGACTGGTTTGCCCAATTTTGCCAATTGAAATTGATATGCAGCTGTAGCAGCCGAAACCATATTCTCAAAATACGTGTTCCTTGCTATGTTTACCTTACTATAGTCTTTCCATTTATCCGGATACCCTATCTTCTTAGTCATGGCTGCCAATTTTTCTTTCGCTTTTTGTTTCGTAGCCTGACTCATCCATTCCAGGTTATCAATTCTTTTTGCATAGGCTTTTTGCAGATTATTCACCAGGACTAACATGCGTTTTTTAGCATCTTCTGAAAAATATTTTTTTACATACAATTCAGCCAACGCTTCGCCTAAGTTATTGTCAAGGACATTTGCCATTTTTTCGCCACGTGTTTTTTGAACAGCCTGACCAGAAAGCACTTTGGTATACTCAAATGAGGCATCTGCAAAAGGCTTACTTAAATCATTTGCATATCTTTCTAAAGAATTTGCTTTCAGATAAATTTTCCAATTATTAATTGGGATTGTTTTTAAGAGCTTATTTACGGCATCATAATAGGCAGGCTGGCCTACATTAATAAAATCGGTTTTAGCACCTAAATTATTTAAAAAAGTAGTCCAGTTTATGTTGGGATGTCTTTTTACAAGATCTGTCACAGCTATTTTATTATAATTTGCCTGCACATCACGAAGTTCAACTTTTGTTTTATGCGAAATGGCGAGTTGTTTGTCAATATCGTAAACCAAATCAGCATTCTTTTCAGCCTCTTTGGCATTGCTGCCGGTTTGTTGAAATAATGTAGCAAGGTATTTCTTGTACGATTTCTGTATAGCAACAGTTGATGCATCTGATTTAAAATAATAATCTCTGTCCGGCAAACCAATACCCGTTTGATAGATTTCAGCAATGTTCATACTGCTGTTTTTCTGATCGGGTGACACTCCAAAAGCTATAATAGAAGGATTGTTAACCTTTGCCTGATTCACTACAAAGTTCATTAAAGACGGTAAATCGCTAATTGCCTCAATTTTAGCAAGTAGCGGTTTAATAGGTTCATAACCGCGTTTGTCAATCGTTACAGTATCCATACCTGATGCATAAAAATCCCCTACCTTTTGTGCTATACTTCCCTCCGGATTTTTGCTTTGCGAAATACTGTCTAATATTCCTTGCAGGCGCATTCGCTGCGGATAATTCATAAACATATAGGCGCCAACGCCGGCTTGAGATGCAGGTATTGCTACAGAATCATACCATTTACCATTTACATATCTAAAAAAATCATTACCGGGCCGCAATGTAGAATCTATTCCGGTGATCGCAATATTTTTTTTTGTTTCATGTTTTGAGCACGCTGTAAAAGCTAAGAGTACAAGGGAGAGCAATAGGATTTTTTTCATAATCTGGATGATTTCTATTAAAATGAACTGAAAAAGGTTTTAAAGCAGCTATATTAAAATATATGCCTGATATAGTTAATTTAGCAGAACAATATACGAATTCAGTTTTTAATTCTAAAGTTTTTGTAGAATTACTACTTATAAAAGTCAGAATTATAGGTAGTAATTTTATCACTAATAGTGTAATCAGATATAACGTTTTAGGACTATATTCGATTTAAAACTAAATTAATCCCGTTATTCGGATTTGCTAGAATCATTCCAAGTACAAAATCAACGACGGAAATCTTGGAATAAAATAACTTTTGTGATATTTTATCATCTACAAGACAGTTCCAAAATTATACTATTGGCGCAACTAAGACAAAGCTTCAGAAAAATCTGGAGCTTTTTTTTATTTAAAAAATATAAGCTAGTTTCAAAAAAATACAGAAAATCAAAGAATTCAAAACGATTTCAACAAAAACGCTTCTTACAACAAAGCAAAAACAATATTCATTATTTACAAATTATCCGTCAATATCATTCTTTTTCAGCACATTAGAAATATAAAATCATCTATCCTAATCCAAAAATATCCTTATAATAATTAAATGCCATATTTTCTAATAACTGCATTTATGTTAATAAATGTTTTTATAAATTTGCGATCTCATATTGAAACCTGTTATTTTCAATATAAAATTATGACTTTCATATAAATACCACATATAATTATTTTAAAGTCATTTATTCAAAATTATAGTATAACCATAATTAAATCCAATGTTTAAAACAAACAAGCCCCAGATTTTATTTTTTATTCTTTTAAATTTATTTTTTTCCATTAACTCCTTTTCTCAAAAAAATGTATATGTTGGAATTGAAATCGGACGCAGAGCAATAAAAACTTCAGTCCTTGAGATCAATAACATCAAGAAAGCAGACTATAAAATTCTTTATTTTTCGAATGAAAGAATTAGTCTTGCAGAACATATTGCCAGTTTTGGCGAACTACCTCAGGAAGACATCAACAAAACCAGTATTATAGTGGCTGATCAATTGAGGAAAGTAAGAGCCGACTTTAAAATTACTGAAGCAAATATATTTATAGTAGCTTCTCCCGTTTTTTCATCTGCCCGCAACATTGATGTTTTAAGAAATAAAATTACGACTCTTACCAGCAAAAGTTTTGACATAATCAACGTTGACGAAGAAGCTAAAATACTAGTTAAAGGTGCTATACCGCCTGTTGATTACGCCAACGCCATATTACTGGACATTGGTGCCCAAACTACTAAGGGCGGATATATTGATGAACTTGAAGATAACAAATTAGAGTTTATTCCTTTAGAACTTGATTTTGGTACAATGACACTTACAGATGCCGTAAAAAAGACTGTTGTAAATCCAAGCCAAGCCAATGATATGTCGACATATCAGGAAAAGTCTTTTGATTTTAATACCGTTTTACGTAAGAAAATCAAAGAAATGCTTGATGCAAACCCTCTTTTATTAAAGAAAGAAAAAATTTATTTATCAGGAGGAGCAGTATGGGCTTTTTCAACGCTGTATTATAATGAAAACGTTAAAGATCATTATGTTGCTTTAACCTTAGAAGACGTTATTAATTACGATGCAATCCTGAAGAATAATTTCACCAAGTATAATAACCTTGCTAAGACGAATACAGAAATAGAAAGAGTTTTGAAAACATACGACCAGAAATACCTTATTTCTGCCAACAACATCTTAGCAAATTTCCTGGAAAGTATGCCTAATTTAGCAACAAAGAAAATATACTTTGTAAAAGACGGACAAGTAACCTGGCTGATGTCATACATTGCTGATCGTTCTAAGAAAGTAAATACTAATTTTTAAGATCTCACTTATAAACCGTATTTGTTTTTTACACACAAAATGTATAATCCAGAATAGTAGAATAAAAAGATATTAAAAGCTCAAACAAAAAAAGACTGCTCTAAAATTTAGAACAGTCTTTTTTTTTATAATCATAAGCATTGACTTAAGCCATAAACAAAGCATACTTATTATAATTATACAAGACTTGGTCATAAGGAACTAAAGTTGTTGCTACTTTTTCTGATGAAGCTTTAAATACGATTCCGTTATGTTTTCTAAACAAATAAATCTCTTTTAGGCAATTCGACAAACTTTGATGAATTGCTGTGGTAAAAATCGGTAATTGCTTATCGCCTACCAACAAATCGATTTGGTAATTAGAACTGCTTTTAGACAAGTTATTACCTATTATTCTGATCGTAAATGTAGTTGATTTACCGTATTGCTCACCTTGATATTGTACTACCATAATTTTATAATTAAAAAGGTTAGATTATTTTTTCGTTCAATTTATTATGCAAATTGATGAATTAAAGTTATAAAAAAAAAGCAAATTCTTAAAAAATAAGCTCTTAATTATATATTATTTTTTTATCCGAAGAAATAAGTTTTTTTCATCCCTATTTAAAGAAAAACGCTGTACGAATTATTGCACACAATTTAAAACACATTTTCAAGAATAGAATTATATATTAACAAATACAAAATAATGGCAATCAACATAGTAACCTTAAACTATTGCATCAACTAAAATGCTTTTACCTTTACTTTTTTGTTTAAATTTGAACAACTAATCTAAAAACCCTAATCTCATGGAAATGAATTTCTTACCCTTTTTTATTTCGGCATTAATTACTCTTGTTACCGGTTTTATCTGGTATAATCCTAAAGTCTTCGGAACGGTCTGGATGCGAGAAGCCGGGCTAACACCCGAAGCGCTGAAAAACGGAAATATGATTAAAATTTTCGGACTTACTTACATCTTTTCTTTAATGATGACGATGATTATCTCAGCATTAACAATTCACCAGTCCGGAGCAGTAGGCATGGTTGGCGGACCGCCTTTAATAGAAACTGCAAAACCTTCCTTTGCTGCTTTTATGGCCGATTACGGAACTGCATATCGCACTTTTAAACACGGAGCACTTCACGGTTTTATATCGGGACTATTTTTTGCTTTTCCAATGCTGGCAATTAATGGTTTATTCGAAAGAAAATCCTGGAAATACATTTTTATCAATTCCGGATACTGGATTTTAACCCTAACCTTAATGGGCGGAATTATATGTGCGTACGCATAATATCAAAAATAACAACCCGTTTGAAATTTACCATTCAAACGGGTTTTTCTTAATAATAACTTAAACCGGACGAGTTATTATAAATATTACCTAATTTTGAAAAAATTAGCTTACACTTTTGAATACAACATATTCTTTTCAAATCTACAACAGCACATCATCATTGCCTTTAGAATGGAATTCGCTGGCTGTAAATAATATTTTTTTGACCAGAGAATATCTCGAAGTACTGGAAAATTCTTCTCCGGTAAATATGATTTGTCATTTTATTGGGATTTTCAATGAAGATAAACTCGCAGGAATTGTCCTGACCCAGTTTTTATTTGCAGAAAAACTCGATTCTTTTGGAGAACGCGATCAGTGCCTAAAAACTTCTGTGCGTAATTTTGCTTTCAAAAACTTCGCATCGCATGTATTATTCGTCGGCAACAATATGCTTACGGGACAAAATGCTTTTGCTTTTGATAGCGCTACAAAGCAGTCAAAAGCAATTAAAGCACTTCATAAAGCAATTAACCAGCTTAAAAAAGACCTGAAAGCGAGCGGGAAAAAGGTACACATTACGAGTATAAAAGATTTTACCGCAGCAGAAATTGAACCCTTACAAGCGGAATTCAAGAATAATTATACCTTTTCGACCCAGCCCAATATGATTTTTGAAATCAATAAAAACTGGACAACTGAGCAGGATTATATTGATGCTTTATCAAAAAAATATCGCGATCAATACAAACGGGCTCGCAAAAAAGCTGACGGAATAAGAAAGCAGAAAATGTCTCTTGAAGATATTAAAAAATACGAAGATGTTATTTACGATTTGTACTTTCATGTGGCCAAAAATGCTCCTTTCAATACTTTTTTCTTAGCCCGAAATCATTTTAGTTTTTTTAAAGAAATCATGCAGGATAACTTTTTGTTTTATGGATATTTTTTAGACGAAAAGCTAATAGGTTTCAATACACTGATTAAAAACGGAAATACAATAGACACCTACTTTTTAGGTTATGATGAAACCATTCAGCGTGAAAAAATGTTGTATCTCAATATGCTGTACGACATGATCGCCTATTCAATCAATCAGGGTTTCTCTGACATTGTCTTTGCTCGTACTGCACTTGAAATTAAAAGTTCTGTAGGTGCAAAACCCTTAAAAATGTACGGATTAATTACGCATACCAATGCTTTGATCAATCATAACATTGCAAAATTGTTTAATTATCTTGAGCCTAAAACAGACTGGCAGGAACGAAATCCTTTTAAATAAATAGCCTTTACAAATAACTAAACTCAATGTCGCTCCCATGGAGCTATTGTAATATTGTTATCTAATTTTATATAAATATTACGCCCTTACAGGGCTAATTCTAAAAATAGCTCTATAGGGGCGTCATATTTATAGCGACATATAAGTGTTAAATCTTTAGCCCCATCTGGGCGAAATATTAAATTTTCCAGTTACTTGCCAAGATCCCCCGTCTCTTGGAATAACAAAAGTACGCAGATTTGCTTTTTAAGGAATCGCAATTTTCATTTGTTTGTGCAGAATATGAATGTCTAACGAAGTCTGTGCGCCACAGTATTCTCCATCAATCTGAAAATTCACAGGGTAATTTGTTTTTATAGTCGCTTTATCTGTCGAAATAATCACAATATCATCAGAGTCAATGGGCATATTTCCGGTAATGATTTTCCCAAGTAATAATATATCAAGGCTTTTTAGAATCACTAACTCAAATCTTCCATCGTTCATTGCACCATTTGGATTAATTGTCACGCCGGTTCCGTACTTTTTAGAATTGGCTATTACAATCATTCTTGCCGTATGCTCAACCGTTTCTTTATTTGCTGTAATTGTGGCAACAAAAGGTTCGTTCGAATCAGCAAGAGTATTGTAAGCCTGCAAAGCGTATCCCCAAATTCCTCTCAAATTACTTTGTTCGTAGTTTTTAACCAAATCGGCATTAAGACCAATATCGCTTAAATGGATACTTTTTTTACCGTTGATGCAAATCATGTCCATTTCGATATAACGGCTTAGAAAGGCAATTTTAAGGTTCTCTTCAATTGTACTAGGCAAATTAAGATCTACAGATAAACCATTTGCCGAGCCAGCAGGTAAAATGCCAATAATAACATCAAACTGCTCTACGGCTTCGGCAACCATTTTTATAGTTCCGTCTCCGCCTGCTACTATAATACGCTCAGGTTGCAATTGATTATAAAGTGATTGTATTTCTTTTTGGTCACTTTTGCCCGTAGTTTCGTAAACTTTCAGGTCAAAATTATTCGTAGTTGCAAATTCTTCTACAGCCTCAATCAAATCTGATTTATCAAGGTCTCCGGAAATAGGGTTTACAACAAATATGATATTCTTTTTCAAAGTTTTATTTTTAAAGTCAATTAAAATAATTAATTTACAGCATCTATCTATAAATATACGCAATTAATGAAACCAATTTTACAATTATATCGAGGTTATGCCAATGAACAGGAATTAATTGTAATGGGCCACGTTTTTAAAAGAACGTATGACTATGATTTTCAGAAGAAAAACCTAAAAAATGCACGTTCAATTATCAATCAGTTCAGGATAAAAACGCTTGAAAATTTTGATATTTATCTAAAGTGCGGTAATCACGAAATTCATACCAAAACGTTAGACGATGGTTATTTTAAGTTTTGTATTCCGCTTGATACCGAAACTGATTTTGGATGGATGGAATATGAAGTGAGCCTTAGAGATGAAAATGACACTATAACCGAAAAAGGCAGTTTCATTAGACCTCATAAAGGAAACCTGGGAATTATATCTGATATCGATGATACTTTTTTGATTTCGCATACCCAGAATTTCTTTAAAAAAATCTATATTCTTTTATTTAAAAATGTAAACGACCGTAAGGTTTTTACAGATGTTGTACCGCATTATCAGGCTTTGAGTTCGGCAGGAAGAAACAATAAAGAAGAAGAAAATGCTTTTTTTTATGTTTCAAGCAGCGAATGGAATTTATATCGTTTTATTGTAAAATTTACTAAAATACACAAACTACCCAGAGCTGTAATTTTATTGAAAGATATTAGAAGAGGTATCACCGACTTTTTTATGAGCGGACGCGGAAATCACGATCATAAGTTTGATAAAATAAAACACGTTCTGGAGTTTTACCCTAACCTTAAATATGTTTTATTGGGTGATGATTCGCAACATGATCCTGTTTTGTACGAACGAATCTGCAAAATATTTCCGGTTACCGTAAAAGCAGTTTATATTAGGCAAACTGGCAAACGTCAAAAAGAAGCGACGAAAAAAATCATGAAAAATCTAGAGGCTTTAGAGGTTTCTGTTTGTTATTATAAAAATAGCAGTGAAGCTATTATGCATTCTAAAAGCATTGGACTTATTCAGTAGTTTTTTTGGTGAAATGTGGGATTTGAAATACGGGATGTGAAAGTGCTGTTGATATTGGCACGCGGATGACGCAGATTTTAACGGATTTTTTTCTTTTGTTAATTGTATCTCATTTTTGTCAATTTCGACTATGGAGAAATCGCACAAGGGATTCCAAAAAGAAAATCGCCAATCTTTGTCGATAATCAAGTGTGATCTCTCCCTTCGGTCGAGATGACAAACTTTGTGTAAACTGCTGACTGAAACTGAAAACTGCGACTGAAAACTATACCTCGTAGCCCAGATTGAAGAGGAAAGCCCGGAGCAAAAAAAATTGGATTTCTTGTTGAAAAAAAGCGACTGAAAGAAGCTCTTTCTGCAACATTAGAAATGCTTTTTTTTGTGTCCCGATAGCTATCGGGATGAAACGGAAAGCTGGATTAGCTCCTAAAAACTAAAAAACCTTTGTCAAAGCTTAAAAACTTTAACAAAGGTTCTATAAAAATGGTGACTGCCACTGAGACTGAAAACTAATTAAGCATTAAGATTATCAATTTCTTCCTGAACAACTTCCCAGTCCAAAAGGAGTTGATCTAAATCTTTTTTCTTTTTGTTGTATGCGGTAAAGAAAGAAGCATCTTCAATATGTTTATCATAATTAGAAAGCAACAATTTATCGTCGTGCTGAATGTCTTTCTCTAATTGTTTGATCTGACTTTCGACCTTACTTAATTTATTTTGTAATGCTTTACCTTTTTTCTGATCTTCGTAAGAAGTTTTATTACTTTCTTTAGGAGCAGCGGCTTTTGCAACATCTTTTTTCTCGACTTCACGCATGTTTTCGAGATTGCGTTGCTCTAAGAAATAATTGATATCTCCTAAATATTCTTTTATTTTTTGATCTTTGAATTCGTAAACGATATTCGACATTCCCTGAAGGAAATCCCTGTCGTGAGAAACCAGCAATAAAGTTCCGCCAAATTTTTGAAGCGCGGCTTTTAGAACGTTTTTAGATTTAATATCCAAGTGATTCGTAGGCTCATCCATAAGCAAAACGTTGATAGGCTGCAATAATAACTTACAAAGTGCCAAACGGTTACGCTCGCCTCCTGAAAGCACTTTTACCTTTTTCTCTACATCATCGCCACGGAATAAAAATGAACCTAACATGTCACGAACTTTAGATCGGTTGGTGTCCATTGCCGCATCTTCCATGGTTTGAAGCAAAGTAATTTCGCCATCAAGATATTCGGCCTGATTTTGAGCAAAGTAACCCAACTGAACGTTATGACCTAATTTGATATTTCCCTGATATTCGAATTCGTTTACAATAGCTTTGATAAAGGTTGACTTTCCTTGTCCGTTCTGACCCACAAAAGCAATTTTACTTCCGCGTTCTACCAGTAAATCAATATCTTTTAAAATAACTTTATCGCCGTAAGCTTTTGTAACATGTTCAGCTTCTACCACTACTCTTCCTGGTTCTTTTGAAACGGGGAAAGAAATATTCATAACCGAATTGTCGTCTTCATCAACTTCAATTCGTTCTACTTTGTCTAATTTTTTAATCAACGATTGCGCCATTGAAGCTTTTGAGGCTTTTGCACGGAATTTCTCAATTAACTTTTCTGTTTCTTCAATTTTCTTCGCCTGATTTTTTTGAGTTGCCAATTGCTTCTCGCGAATTTCATGACGTAATTCTAAATATTGAGAATAAGGTTTATTGAAATCGTATGCTTTTCCTAATGAAATCTCGATGGTACGATTCGTAACATTATCAAGGAACATTTTATCGTGCGAAACGATTACTACAACTCCGGGATAATTACGAAGAAAACCTTCTAACCAAATGATACTTTCGATATCTAAGTGGTTGGTAGGCTCATCCAGCAATAAAACATCATTAGATTGTAATAATAATTTAGCCAGCTCAATACGCATTCTCCAACCTCCTGAAAATGTTTCGGTTTGGTTATTAAAAACTTCTCTTTTGAAACCCAATCCTAAAAGAATTTTCTCTGTATCACCTACATAATTGTAACCTCCAAGAAGTTCAAAACGATGTGTATAATCAGATAAGTCTTCGATGATCTGGCTGTATTCTTCACTTTCATAATCGGTTCTGGTAACCAATTGATGATTGATTTGTTCCAGTTTTTTTTCTACAATTTTTATCTCTGTAAAAGCCTCGTAAGCTTCTTCAAGAACCGTTCTTCCTTGTTCAAAATCGATATCCTGACGTAAAAACCCCATTCTGATATCTTTCTCCTGAGAAATAACTCCTGAATCTGGTGCAAAATCTCCTGCCAGCATTTTAAGCATAGTTGATTTTCCCGCACCGTTTTTACCAACAAGACCAACTCGGTCTCCGGCACCTAAACGAAAAGTAACTTCTTCGAATAAATAAGTACCACCAAAAGAAACCGATAAATTGTGTATATTAAGCATGTAATGTTATTTTATAACTAATTGATTGTGTAAATTTACACTCCCAAATCAATGGGTAATTTTAATTTTTTGCAAATGTTAAAAAAAGGATCGAAACTAAATAGTATTTTAACAGGAAGTTGTCCAAAATGCCAAAAAGAAAGCATGTATTCAGACAAAAATCCGCTTCACCTGACTAAAGTTCTAAAAATGAACGACCATTGCAGTCATTGTGGATTTAAATATCAAATTGAACCATCGTTTTTTTATGGTGCGATGTATGTAAGTTACGGATTGAATGTTGCCGTAGGAATTGCTGCTTTTATTATTTCGTTTGTTTTTTTTAAAGCTACAATCGAAGAATCATTTATTGCAATAGTAATTGCCCTGATCGTATTGTTTCCTTTTGTTTTACGACTTTCAAGAAATCTTTACATTAATATGTTCGTTTCTTATGATCCTAAGGCCGGTCAGAAATAAGACTTTTTAGATATCTCTTATGAAATCTTTTAATATCAATTTCACGAGTTAAAGGAATTCCGTTTTCGATGTAATCATATAATACTTTTGCCATTGATGGCCCAAGCATTACTCCTCGTGTTCCTAATCCGTTTAGAATATGGAGTGATTTAAACTCTTCATGTGATCCTATCAAAGGTCTTCTGTCTTTTACTGTAGGACGGACTCCGCCATAATGCTCTACAATTTCAAAATCGCAATTAACAATTTCTTTAATTCGATCTATTAATTCCTGTTTTCCTGCTTCAGTAGGTAAATCGGTTTTATCTTCCCAGTTATAAGTTGCCCCTACTTTAAACAAATCATTACCCATTGGCAATATAAAGACGCTTGTGTTCATAATAACATCCAGATCTAAATCGGGAGCTTTTATTACAAACATCTCACCTTTTGTACCATCAAGTGGTAAATAATTAAAAAAAGGATTTTTATGCAATCCGAATCCTTCTGCAAAAACAATATTGCGTGCCTTAATATTTTTATATTGAATTCCATCATCGAAGAACTCAATATAACCATAATCAAAAAATTGATTTAAAAGCAAATCATTCTCTTGCAAATATTCTCTGTAAGTATCCAAAAGAAGCATTGTATCTACATAACCGGTATGCAGCACTTCACCATAATCATAAGGAGAATCGATTCCTTTATATTTTTTTGATATTATTTTTGTAGATAAAAATGGTGCCAGATTTATTTTATCCGAAGCCGCAAACCAATTGTTTTGTTCTTCTATAGAAAAAAATTTCCTAAGTATAGGAAGCTTAAAATTAAACTTGGTTTGTAGTTTTGATTCTACATGATCATAAAAATCATTCATGATAACCAATTGTTGCTGTGCATTCCAAACTTCGCTAAATCTCTTTAATATAACCGGATTATAAAAACCTCCGGCAACTCTTGAAGATACCTGAGACATATTATCTACTATTAAAATAGATTTATTGTTTTTTAGGGCAATTTCTGCAAAAGAAATTCCGGCCAATCCGGATCCGACAATTAAATAATCTAACATGTGTAAAATATAAAATATAAAAAAACTCTTAATACAAAGGTACTAAGAGTTTTTGTTTTAATGTTATTTAGATACTTAGTAGTTCCACATATCTTCCTCGAAATTACGAATCTTCTCTTTCACTCTTTCAGATTCTAACAATTGGTTCTGAGCATTATCTTTCATGTAATCTTTAATTTCACGGTCTCCGTACATATTTTCTTCTTTATAGATAATAGCATTAAAACGTCTTGAATTTAAAATCTGATCAAATGAAATTGGAATGGCAGAATTCTTATCATTAAAAGCTTTTCCTTCGTGCAATACTTCCCTGGCGTCAGGAAAGAAAACCCAGAATAACTCTATGTAATCCTTCTCATCAGCGTTCATGGTATACACATCTGGAGTAACAGGACAAATGCCAAGTAGCCTGTATTTTAACTCGCTTTGTCGTTTGTCAAAATACCAATATCCTTTTATTTTATATTGTGTAACATCAGCAGCTGTTAAATCTTGTTTTAAAATGTATTCCGCAGGGACTGATCTTGTAGGTCCAACTGTTTCATCAACATAAGTAACAGATTTCTTTTTACCAGTGCCGGTAACCACTTTTTTCTTTACAACACGCGTTCTATAATCATCCGGATATTGATTGATTAATTCTCTCCCAGCATCTGTAGTATCTACTCGGGATAATGCACCCTGAATGTCTTTCAATGATTTTTTAGTATTAAAATAACTGTCGCTGTAAACTTCGGTTATTCTGCCACTTCGAATTCCTCTGGTTAGAACATCATAAAGCGAACGTCTGTCAGAACCAATATTAGCAGTGTCTACAGGAAAGTATAAAGGAAAATTGATTTTTTCGTTTAAATCAATAATTTCCCATACCGTTTTCCCCATCAGAACATCCCTGTCATCTACATAACCATAAGAGAGAGGCTTATCATTATCCGAAATTCTCTGTGCCGCACTCTTTATTCCAATTTGGTCAGCCGTTTTTGCATTAAGTAAATTTGATTGTGCATTTGAAACAAAACCTGCTGTAACAAAAACCATAAACATTAAAAAAATTTTCCCTTTCATCATAACACTTTTTAGTAAACAAAGCTAA
>Ga0247803_1000907_pt1 | contig 15663 bp, 14 predicted proteins | sample UWRJL014104B1_FD_180928 | JGI IMG/M metagenome (GOLD analysis project Ga0247803, IMG submission 180928) | Plant litter microbial communities from Arlington Agricultural Research Station in Wisconsin, United States - UWRJ-L014-104B-1 | ecosystem: Environmental > Terrestrial > Plant litter >...
TATTGAGATTGTGGAGGTGAAGTTGAGCTAGAGGGCACTGGTGCGTGGTGCATTGGACTACAGGCCAACCAGACAGGGTGCTAGGTTGCGTCGCGCATGTGTTGGTTAGATATTATGGAGTTGGTGAAGCTGGGTAAGAGGGGTCTTGATGGATGGTATATCGCATTGGGGGTTTGTTAAGATGTTCTACAATTGCGTCGCGTATCTGCTGGTGTAGGTCATAAATTTAGCAAAGTGCACTGAAGAAGTCTCGGAAGAGAATGTTCTATAATTGCGTCGAGTTGGTATCAAATGAAGACGATATGCATGGAGCCCGTGGCATATCAGGAGGAGCGGTTGTACCGAGCTCGGAATGCTCGGTTGTGGTTTGCTGGGAGATCTAACTTACTACGTTGACATCCCTCACATGTGCATGCACCATATCTCTAGTCTGACTGAACAAGCATCCGACCAAACCTACCCTCCGACATCCAAGAACTCCAACTCCCATCTCTTTTCTCTTCCCCCTCTACCAATCCATCTCAGCCAGCGCGCCATTGCATCCTAAACACCCTCCAACCACATCTCAATATCAGCCTGTCCCTCTTGATCCATACGCGTGAACCCTTCCACCTCATCCAGCCAATCCATCCCACTCACCACCTTCGGAAACGAAACAGAGAGCCGCTTGCCATACATCAGCTCCCGTAGTACGCCCTCACGACGCATCTTCGCCGCCACACCAACAATGAGCTGGAAGACTGCGTCGCTGGCGTCAAGCTTTTCGGTCAGAGTGAGTATAGCGATATATCCTATGTCCTCACTACTAGCACCTACAACGTCGCCAGCGCCTCGCTTACCACCTACACTCAGAATCGGCTTTCCGTGCACATTATGCAGACCTCGCTCAACCGCTGCAATCTCCACAATCACAGCGTTCTTGAGCGGCTCCAGGTATTGGCCCATTCCCATTACCCTGCCAGCTTGATAACACTGCATCAAACCCAATAATCCTCCCTCCTTTATCCTTGGTACTCCACTCACCCCCTTCCACTCTCTCGTAAACATATCCCGCACAAGCCAACAAAGCGCCACCACAGCATCTCCATCGCAATCGGTGAACCACACGCGCTTAGGGAAGCCTGCCGCGCCGTAGACTTGCTGGTTCGCAACGCTGGATACGAGCGCGATGGCGGTGGCGGGCATGGATGTGAAGACAGGGATGCGCTGCATGTTAACCACGATGGTGAGTGTAGGGCCGGTTGCGAGGGTTTGGCGCGTTGATAGTGGGAGGTTGATGATTGATGGACTGGCTGGTAAATTTCCGGATATGATGGGGTGGGTCAGGATGTTGGTGCTGAAGGGGAAGTCTTCGAGACGGCGAACTTTTGGTTTCGGATACAGATAGGATGTGTGGGCGGAGAGACGGAAGGCGTGCTGACTGGGATCAATCGCTATGTCATTTTCCTTGTCCTTGGGGCCTTTGGGATCGAAGAGCTGGGGTGAGGAGGGAGTGGCTGTTGTTGCGGTATTCTTGCCGGTTTTGTTCAGCGCGGCTGCGAAGTTACGGGTTCGTACGCTGCTGGGGAGGCTGGCATTTCCGCTATAGAAGAAGCGGTCTGTGGACATTTAGAAGGTTGTTCTTCTTCTGTGTTGTGCTGCGATTTGCGCAAATGGTGAGGTTGTGGCGGTGATGTAGTGTGGTGTTTGCGTGGTTTGAGGCATTGTATATTTTCGCGATTGAAGCTACGACGGTGTATTCACTGGTTTCCCAGGGTACTGAGTCGCAGCAGGACTGGATCCATAGAGGTCGGGCATAGTGAAAGGAATCAAGAGACCCTTCCGAGTGGGAGCCGTAGGGCGGTCAACAGTCACTCGGCTCTCCACTCACTTACTTCGCGTCATAGCTGGCACCCTGTACGGTACCAAGAGCTGCCTTGCGCCATGAGGCACATCGGGGGATAAGTGGAAACGCTCGGGAACGAGCACGAGGCGGAGAGAGTGTGGCTAGATGCTGAGTTCCATGTATGCTTAGTGCGCATACCTAAGTGTGCCACAAGATTCATATATTCACCCGCATATTACAACAGCATGAAGACTGCACCGAGTGCCGCACCGAACCCTAATGTGGTCCCAATCGTAAGTCCCACCGCCGCCCCCGTCTTGCCGTCTTGCCCATTCCCACTCTCCACCTCCGTCGGCGTTGCCGAAGCCTGCGCACCCTTCGTCGTCGTTCCTTTGCCACCGGCAGTCGTAGTCTTGTTCTCCGAATCATGAATCTCCACTTTCTCCCCCTGTGCCGACCTAACCACAAAATCCGCCGCCTCCTCATCATACAACTCAAAATAGTTCATATGCTGCCCCACATCTGCAGGTTCGCTACCAATGGCGCAAATAGGATCCCCGAAGTTGCAGTAGTCGCGGAGGATGTCGGTGTATGGTTCCAGTCCGGCAATTTGTGAGGAACTACGAGGCGAGGTGCCGGTATAGTTCCGTCCGGATTTCACGGAGTAGGGTTCTGAGGGGGAACGACGCACGGCGCCGAAGACGACTGCTGCTACGACTGTGATGTAGTTAGCGTGTGAACTGCTTTTCAATACTACTCCACTTCCACTTCCACGCTGCAAAATGAGTACTCACCATTCTTTCCCGGCACGGTCTGCCGATCCATAGCAGGAGTGTCCTCTTGAACACACTCAAACACATCCCCACCTCCACCCCCAAGAATATCCAACCCAACGCTCGCGCCCTGCGAGAATCCCAGCACAATGAGTTTAGCATCTGGACATCTTTCCGCATAGTCCTCCATCTGTGCCTGTCCTGCCTTGGCACCAATAGTTGCCGAATCACACCACGCATTCTTCCCCCAAGCGGTGCTGTTGGCCGGATATACAACGTTCTCGTAGCCGCACGTATTGTCTGAGTCGGATGCAGTGAGGTTGTTGCAGACGAGTTTAATCAGGTTGCCGAGATGCCCAGGATATCCGGAATCGGAGCCGCGGGCGACGAAGGCATGGTATGTCTGGCAGTCGGTTGTGTTGAGGCGGTTGAGTTCGTCGTCCTGGCATGGGACTGGGGCCTCGCACTGAGCGACAGTCGTTACGACGTGAAAGAAGAAGAGTACGAGAGCACTCAGGTTGAAAGAGTGTCTCATCGTAGTGGTAATGAACAATTCAATAAATGAAGGTCGTACGAAATAATGAGCGAAGAATGAAAGAAAAGAAACCTAAATTACAATACAAATTAATGAAGCAGTAAGTCGCGGCGTAACGACGAGATAAGGAGAAAAAGTATGGAGAAAGTAATGAACACCAAAGAGTTGGCAGTTAGCACTACCGCAAGCTAAGCTCGGCTTCGTTAGGCCTTGGAAAATACGCGTCCAGGCCTTCGCCTGGCCAGCCAAGGTGGAAAAGCGGCCTTCATGATGCGCACCAAGTTTATTCACAAGGCTATCCGCCGCTAGCGCACGTCGCCCCGGATAGCACGGGAACGAAGGATTGGCTCATCAGCCACTGTTCTTCCACGCCTCGACCCCGACGTTTGGTGTATCAATGTGGCGCAGCCTGCGGGTTTATCATGCGATAATTAGTGGAAATCCCTGGCGAAAGGGGCCGTTGTGATATTGACGTTGTACTGATTGCCGCAAGCTACCACCCGAACCTTTCTATGCGCCCTCCCCAGTTTGTCCGCAAAGCAACCTGGAAATGTTAGTTAGCGAATTATGAGCCGAGTTACAAGTTTTGCCATTATTGCAAAAGAGCGCTGCCGCTAGCACGAGGCAATAGGCATCAAGGACCCTCTGAATGAGCTTAACTACAACGGCCGAACGTACCTCGCTTCTCCCCTGATCCACTTCGAATTTCAAGCAGCATATCCTAGGTGCTGCGCGATACCGAGCGCCGATACCTACGGGTATCTCCTTGACCAAGGTTCCGGTCCACAGATTGTGCAACCTAATAGCCGTACTGCAGCTGGAATCTTGCGCTGCAGCAATGAGGCCTAATCTTGGGTGCACATCGATACCCAGATCGAAATCGTTGCCATTGTGGTGTTGAAAGCTGAGCACGGGTTGCGACCTGTAACGTCCAGTCAGTAAAGCTCCGACAGATTGGTACGGCGGGGTGCATACCACTGGAAGGCACCCTGCATGAGCTTCAGCCGCTTCTTCCCATGATAATAGCCTGTGTCCCGAGCCGCGAAGTACTGCTCGTTATAGTGCTGATTGCCACTATCGGCCATAGAGCCCGAAGAGCGAGGAGATCGAATATCGTAGAGAAATAAGGTATCTTGAATTCCGGAGGCAACTATGCGAGTTGGATCGTCGGCACGGCGGACTTTCCCAACGGGCCCCGGGTGAGTAAGGATGTGTGAGGAGCCATTCGAGCGCGTGTCGTAGAGACGTATTTTGCCGTTGCGCTGCCCAAAGACAATGACAGTAGGCGACATCCAGTCGACCGTAAGTATGTCGGTGTTTGTTTCGAGCACAGTCGTGGCATCCCAAGCTCCTGTGGGTGATCGCGTGAAGAGCCTTAAGGAGCTCGAAGCTGCTACGGCGAGGTTTTCGGTGTCCGCTGCGGCAATACCATCCGAAACTGACGTTCGGGGGTTAGGCCGAGCAGCTGCATCCTGGATCGAGGATGTGTTATTGAGCGTAAAGAGCTGGTGGACAAAGGGGCCGTCTCTTTCGGGGTCAGAAAGATAGACAACTGGCGGTCTGTCAGAGCCCCAGGTGGTAGCCGCTAGAGCACCCGAAGTCGGCATATATGTCAATGAGGATATTTTGGAGGTCAATTGGGCAAGTAATTCCCCGGTACTATCATTGTCTCTGCGCAACCATGGCGGTGTTTCGTGGTTTGCGATTGATGTTTCATGGTCACTGGTGTCGGCGTCTTCCGGGGGAACGCCGTGCTTATCATCTCGAATGCGTTTGATTCTATTGTCTCCTTGAACGGCGTACGTTGTGTTGGTAGCCGGATCGTGATCGAAGTAACGCAGTGGGCTGAACTTTACCCGGCGAAGGGCATCGATATTTGGAAGGCTGTCGGGCAGCCTGGAAGCGCAGGCATTAGGCCAAAGATTCTTCATGTAGTAAGACGAGCGTCTGGAACCGACCTCTCGGTCCAGCCTCGCATGTGTTAACGAGTCTCGCAGGTACCGCCGGACAATCGTTTCCTTCTGCCGTTTTGCGCCGCGTACTGCGGCATGCTCTTGGGCCTTCTCTTGCTTCTTTTCGTGCCTGATGTTTTGAAGAACGTGTTTCGATTCCGGATTGAGCGCGGTGTGTGCTTTCTGGATCTGGAAGTACTTCTTCTTCTCGCGGTCAAAGTAGTATCCTGGAATTTCTCGACCGTCCATGGCTGTCGGCGACGAGTTCTTGCTACAGTGAAAGATACAGTTCCTCGGGAGATAAATCTGCGTGAGCCGCAGCTCATGAGTCGCTCAATGCATATGGTTGTCCGTACATGGGTCTTTTGAGGAGGATTGATGTTAGGTGGGCGGGCGATCGGCGTAGAAAATGTGACTGGGAACTTTCGAAGAGCTGGTGCCAATATACCTGTGAACTGTTCGCAGAGACGAACCAGATGATTGCTTGCGGTGTGTCATTGTTATTGAGTCGATGGCAGTCGCAGTGAAAGCTCGTGGAAGAATTAACGCGAGTCAGGTGCGACCCGAAGCCCTATCGATAACCTTAAATCCGAAGCGCGTCATCCCTGCAGAGGCATGACGCCACACATCATTCTGACAGTTCCGAGAGGCCAAAGGAAGACAGTGTTTTCTTCCCGTACTACTCTCTTCACTCTTTTGATCCCCTCCCTCTACATCCTCGTCGCCTAGCTGATGCTTCTACGAACCATCCCACGAAGCGTGACGCCGATTCCTCGAAGCCTCACCGCGAACCTCTCCAAACGAACAATTGCCACTTCCATGCGCCTATCCCAAGTGATGGCGCACCTCGACATTTCCGCCTCGAACGGGACATCCACTCCCACAGCCTCGCACACGCTCGACTCCATTCCAAAGTCGAACACCTTCACGCAGAACCTGCCCGCGGACCCCGCATTCCCTACACCTTCAGCGTCCCACTCCGCGCCACGGCAAACGCTTGGCCCGCGCATGGTCAAGGAAGCCTTGTTCACATATGTGCGACCAGAGCCCACTGCAGACCCCGAACTCCTCTGCGTAAGCCCGCGTGCGCTGCGAGATATCGGTCTCAAAGAAGACGAGGCACAAACCGAGGAGTTCAAAGCAGTTTTCGCCGGGAACAAAATCTCAACATGGGATGAGAAAGATAACACCGAGAAAGGCGGTATATACCCGTGGGCACAATGCTATGGTGGTTATCAATTCGGCCAATGGGCCGGTCAACTCGGTGACGGGCGCGCAATCTCACTATTCGAGACTACAAACCCACAAACCGGCACACGCTATGAGATCCAGCTCAAAGGCGCCGGCCGAACTCCATACTCGCGCTTCGCAGACGGTAAAGCAGTCCTGCGCTCCTCGATCCGCGAATTCGTCGTCTCCGAATACCTTAATGCGATCGGCATACCTACCACGCGAGCGCTGGCGCTCACGCACTGCAAAGGCAGCAAGATCATGCGCGAAAGGACAGAACCCGGTGCTATTGTAGCTCGCTTTGCGCAGTCTTGGATACGTTTCGGGACTTTCGATCTCCAGCGCATGCGTGGCGACCGTAAACTTCTCCGACAGTTGTCAGACTACACTGCCGAACATGTGTACGGTGGCTGGGACAAGCTCCCATCGAAACTTCCATCTGGAGAAGCCACCGAAACATATGCGCAAATCAACACCAACGTTGCGAAAGACACAGTAGAGGGCGAAGCTTTAGAAGAAGAGAATCGCTACACCCGTCTCTACCGCGCCATCGTACGTGCCAATGCCCTCACAGTGGCGAAATGGCAGGCTTATGGCTTCATGAACGGCGTCCTCAATACGGACAACACCTCTATCCTTGGTCTGTCGATTGATTTTGGACCTTTCGCCTTCTTGGATACCTTCGACCCAACATACACACCTAACCACGACGACCACATGCTGCGATACTCCTACCGCAACCAACCGACAATCGTCTGGTGGAACCTAGTTAGACTAGGCGAAGCACTAGGCGAGCTCATGGGCGCGGGTTCCACCGTCGATACCGAAACCTTCATCGAAAAAGGCGTCTCAGAAGAAGACGCCGGCGACCTCATCAAGCGCGCAGAAGGCATCATCGAGCGATGCGGCGAGGAATACAAAGCTGTTTTCCTCGCGGAGTACAAGCGACTCATGACTGCGCGCGTCGGTCTGACTTCACAAAAGGAATCTGACTTTGCGGAACTGTTCTCTGAATTACTGGATTTCTTGGAAGCGTATGAGCTTGATTTTCATCACGCATTTCGGCGATTGTCGAATTTCACTCTGGGCGAGTTGCAGACGGAGGAAAGCAGGAAAGATGTGGCGGGTCGCTTTTTCAAGGCGAATGAGGCGCCGAGGCAGGAGGCCGAGTCGAGAGAGCGCATCGGGAAGTGGTTGGAGAAATGGGCTGCGCGTGTGAAGGAGGATTGGGGCGAGGGGAAGGATGAGGAGAGACAGGTGGCTATGCGTGCTGTTAACCCTAATGTGAGTACCAATTCCGATCAGTTGCAAGCAATGCTAATGTGTTTGACAGTTCGTACCGCGCTCCTGGATCCTAGACGAGCTCATTGACCGCGTCGAAAAGAAAGGCGAGCGGGATATCCTGCCCGAAGTAATGAAGCTCAACCTCGATCCTTTCGCCGAGAAATGGGGCTGGAACGAGGGTGAAGAGGAGAGGTTCTGTGGCGATGTACCAAAGTACAAGGGGTTGATGCAGTGTAGCTGTAGTTCATAGTGGGTATCTAGGAAGCTGTATGCATACCAAATCGACGTACCTTGCCAAAGATAGCGGCAGCACAAGAATCAATCCACACCCCCAACAAGATACTCCCCAACCTCCAAATTGACCACCCTCCCCAAACTCCTCACAAACTCCCACCCAAAATTAACCCTCCACTTCGCCCCCGTGTCCAACACATCCACACTCGCCGCCCCACCCACTCTCACAAGCAAACGCATACTCGTCAGCGTGCTCACCTGCGTCAACAGATCGGCGACCTGGGGTACCGTGCCATCAATCAGGCCCCTAAAGATCGCGAGCAGTCGGTCCAGAGGGAACGGAGAGGGCGTGAGGAGATGTCGCGAGATTTTACGGTGTTTGGTTTTTGTGACACCGAGGGAGGTGGAGAGTACGCGCCGTTTGTTCTTGCGCTTGTCTGTGTGCTTCATGAAGTAGGTGACGTCTGTGCGCGAGGGGTTGTAGGAGGCGAGGTAGGCGGCTATGAGGAGGTGTGTTGTGTAGTAGGGAAGCGAGTGGGTGGGCGCTCGAAGGCGCTTCTTCGGATTGGGGGTAGCCGGGGCGGTTGCAGTTCCCGGAGCCGTGGTGGTCGCCGTTGTACCCGTTGCCGTAGTTATCCCTTCCTCCTCCTCCTCCGCGATAATCCTATCTAGTACCCCCTCCTCCCCTTGGAATATACCCCTCCGATTAACCATCAGTCTCGCAAAATCCCTCGTGCCAAATGTCCCCTTAACAACCGGCTCCACAAACCCACCCCACAGCCTCATCGCACAAAGCCTAAAGCTGACCAGATCTCTGCCCGTATGTTTCGAAAGCGAGTCGTACACAGCGCCGAGGAAGCGGCCCCAGAGCCAGGCGTCGTCTTCGGCGGCGAGGTCAGACGTGTAGTCTGGGAAGAGCTCGATGGAGGGCGGGGTGGAGAAGATCTTTGGCGGGTGGAGGGACATGATTGTTAGGAGAGAGGAGCGCGGGTAGGTCGGGAAGGGGAGGTGGGGGACCCCGGGTTTGTGGAGGAGCGTGGTGAGGGGGAGGGTTGTTATGAGGAGGAGGGATAGCGTGGGGATCTGACAATAATTAGTAGAGCTCTGTATTCTTTGCAACCCTGGAAACGGGAAATAATCGGTACTCACAATCTCTCCAAGTCTCCCCAGCGCAGCAAGCAGCGTAGGCGGCGCCTCCCTCTGTTTATCCACCCCGTCCAGCACCAACACGAACTTCCCCCTCCCCTCAAACATCCTCCCCAAATTCACCGCCAGCGCGCTCAAATTCTCCGTCCTCGCATACGGCCTTCTGTCAATCCTCTCCCCACCAAACGTGTCCAACGCATCGAGACACGCCGCAACAATGCGCTCCAGTAGATGCCGTCCCGTTATACATTCTCGCGAATGGACGATCGCAAAGGGGAGACCGGAGCGTTCGAGGTATGCTTTTATGATGGAGGACTTTCCGGTGGAGGTGAGGCCGTGGGCGACGAGGAGGGGTGGGGAGGGGAGGTGTTGCTGGGGAAATATTAGACGTTGTTCACCGAGTTGGAAAAGGAACTGCGTACGGAGTAAAGCGTATAGAGCTGCTGTATTTGGGCCTCTCGACAAGGAAATTCGCCATTCAGCTGCTCTAGAATCTCGTCTGGTAACATGGCCATTATGGTGTAGGCGCTGAATCCAGAGCTCTGCGCAACCCAGTCGTTCGGGGGATTGAGAGTTGAAGGTGGATCGACACGCTAGTGACGCGACGCGTTGGCACGTGCACACATGTTTAATCTGATCATTGGGGCGCGCTTTTTATTATCTTATTACAGTATCTATACACTCCCTAAGTCATACGAGAGTGCTACGCAGTGCTCAACAGTATCCAAGCCAATCGGTCCCCAGTAGTAGAGGTGCCACCACAAGCGTTGGGGGCATCTGGGGGCAACCTGCGCCTAAACATGCAGGGTATCCTCGATGCTCGCGTCCGCGTTCTTCTCCTTGCTCTGCCACTCCCATGCCAGGAACTTCCAGTTCAGCTCACTGGGCCTCCAGAACATGCCGTGCTGCAGGCCTTTGCCAGGATTCGCCGGGTTACCAATCGTATCGGCAGTCATTCCACCAGTCAAGGGCATCCTCTCGTCGAAGACGCAACGCCGAAATCGTGAATGCAGAATCGACATCGAGCACATGACGCAGGGCTCATGCGTCATGTAGATATCCAGATCAACGCATAGGTAGCCGCTCGTAGGGATGACCTCGGTCTCGTAGTATGGCTTTTCGACGTCCGTCAAGGGAATGTCACAGAACAGAGAACGGTCGAGTATCGCCGGATCGGCGCCTGCGGTTCGGAGTCGCTTCTTCGCAACCATGGCGATTGCGCGCTGGACGGAGTGTGCCATGACGTTTCCTCCGCCTTCGTGGGCTTCCATAGCGCCGCTCGGGGAACGCCAGCGACAGTCGCCAGCTACAGCGATGACCTCGGAGACTCCGCGCGTACGGTCGACAACCACGCAGCCGATGTTTTCACCCAGTCCAAGTGCAGCGATCTCAGAGCCGGCGGTGGCAGCAATCGAAAGCCACTTGGGCGCTTCACCTTCAATCTCGATGGTATTCCGAAGAACAAGGCTCGGGTGCGGTCCGTACGGGTTGGTGTTTTTGTACGCAATCGGCCAGTACGTTTCGCTCCAGAGTGTGGCCTGTTCCGCCGATGTTGGTGCGAGGGCCGGAACTGTCACGTAGAGAAGCTTCGGGGAAACTGCGAGGGCATTGAAGGGGGGACTCCGCCGGAGTGTGGCAAACAGGTCCGCGTGCTGGATGAAACGAGTCGGGCATAGGACGAAGTAACGCACTACATCCACATCTTCAGTACTCGCACTCTCCAGGGTTTCAGCGTCGCCGGCGGGGGATGGTGGAAGCGGTGTGGAGCATGGAGATAAGGATAATGGGGAGGTATCCTCATCACCTCTCTGTAGCCTCGCGGGCGGATAGAACTGCTTCTGCAGGTGAGCTGGCAAGTACTTGAACTGGACGACGCGGCGGAGGTGAGAAATTTCGGCCGTCTTGAACTCCGGAATGGTTGCCTGGATCACACTGTGGGGTTAGCATGGTGTAGAGGGCATGGCAGGAGTCTAGCAACTTACTCCTTGACCGTGTTGGCAAAGCGGGCTGGTATCTCGACCACGTAGATCTGGTAAGTTTCAATGCTGGCGCGCACTTCGTCCTTCGTCCGCAGGGGAACAAGCTGGCCGCTTGGGGCGGCAGTGTCGGCACCCATGGTAGTCCTGGTGTGGGAGTGTGGGGGGTAGATGTTTGGGTCACAAACAGGCAGAAAGCCTTGCAGGATATGGTGCAGAATGTCGCTGCACTTTACGGGGCGCTATTTACTTTCCTCGTGCACGCATCATGACGGGATGGGTGAGAGCTCACCCGAAATACGCCAGGTGCGTTGTTGTAGGCAGGGCGGGGTGCAGTGGGAAAGAGCAATGTGAATAACTCTTTCCGACTTTCCGAGAGATCGGAACAAGGTTGTGCCGGGCGATTTTCGTTCCGCGACCGCTACTAACATCGAGACTCCCTGATAGTGATTTGTACTCCCAATACTTGCGTAAAGGATGTAACTTTATCGAGGCTTTACATAGTTGATCGTCTTATCAAGTGTTGTTCGGGTTTACAACAGATTTGCTAGAAAATGTTTCGGATAGCAAGGCGAATGTCGTACGCACGGCCTATACGGCTAGCCCCGAATGCACTTCGACAACACTGAACTATTTAGTTAGATGCAAGCACTAGAGCGCTAGTTGGATAGAACTGCGCTTCGCAGGTCTAAGATGGCTGAGCTAGCGCTACGACGTGGCAACCGCACGGCCCACACCGCCGTGGTCTGGACGTTAATAGATTGGGAGTAGCTCTTATGCAACACCGTGCACCGCTATATAACGCCTTTCAGACTTACACTGGTTCTCTGGCTGGTAGCCATAGCGGAGTTGTTGACGGAAAGCACTTCATCTGAAACGCAGGTTTTCTGCACGTCATCGTTAAGCGTCGAATTAGCACCTCGGTGGACATTGAAAGGATGCGTGTAGGCAAAGTGGAGAAGATACATGCTGCTGAACTGGTACTCTCGACTTCCACACGACGACGCCGGATCAAGGCTGAAGTATTGACTATGGTTGGTGAGGGTAGGACGTCACTGTAGCTGCTACGTACATTGGTGCGACACTGAGGCCATAGAGAACAGTAGTCAGGCTTTCCGATTTCAACAGTGTGCTGAGGCTACGGTCTGGCATGAAGGCGTACCTGTTGGAACACAGGGAATCCTTGGGGCTTCGTGCACCTATACGACGAGAGTGTGCTCCCAATATAGGCGACGTCGCATCAAATTGTTGTCTGCCCGGTGTCTGGAGGGGTTCGATATTGCTGCATTCCCTAATCATCTAACAACGACGGACAGATAGAAAGTGGTCTTAAACACAACAATATCTATCACACGCCTGCCGCATCCTTCCGCGTCCGACGCTTTCCACATGTTCTACACACACGGGGTGTGGTGCATGTCTACTGTGGGTAGACATGCTTGGTCGTAATGTGTTTTCCGTTCTCATCCTGATAGACAGTGGTGTAGTGGGAATAATTATCTTTCTTGCTAGGATGATCGGTTTCACTACTTAGATAAGTCCTAGTTTAATGCATCTCTTTTTCTGGGGGCACACAAGGACATAGCTCACGTTAAAATAGCTGTCGTGGCGCCAGCGGGCACATCGGCCTTTTCCATGGCCTTGGCGTATTTCTCTTGAGTGTCCGGTGAGAGCTTGTAGCGCTTCCATGAATCGGTCTCGGTTGCATACTTCAGAGCGACTTCCCGACCGCCACTCACGAACGTCTTAATTGTAGAGCTGGCCAGTACTTTGTTGGCCATCTCAGAGGCTGGAGATAGTGCAAACTGCGGGATGAAAGAAGATTGGAAATTCGTTGGTGAACTTGGTTGAGATGTAAATGAAGGGAGAAAAAAAGTCAGCGACTGAAGGGATAAGATTTGTTGCCTGAGCAAAGAACGGGTTTATGTGAGACTGAAAGGAAGCTAATCCGCCATTACACTTATTTAACAGAGGTAGATGGACATCCAAAAAGGTACCCACCCTTCCTGCCTTCCCGAGGGGCCCCTTCTTGAAACCGGTGACAGGTATTCATAGCCATCCGATATCCCGCCAACAAACTCTCTCCGCCTGCCATTGCTATAAGTCGTTCTCGGGCACGGTCAGCTGCCTGATAGAAGCGCCAGTCGCTGGCGCTTATCCAAGGAGATCAGGTATCCGGGCCCGGGCGTTACTGGTCCGCGCGTAATAGAGGCTCCAGACCAATGCGGAGGAGGCTCTACGTTGTACCACCAATTAGGACACTTGGTCATTGGTTCAAGGATGGCAGTTGGCGGCATCAGGCCTAGATATCGAGAAGGTCGTGATGGGAGAGCGAGGCCTCGGCATGGTCCGGGCGGAGCGGAGCAACTAGTGTCCGAGCCCCGTCGGCTTACTGCTACGTCAGCGAACCAGATCTCATCCCAGCGAGCAAGAGTGACTGAGCGGGCAGCGCTAATACGGACGCGACACCTGTGCACCTCATATCTATGGCGAATTGACCATCGTACTTTCTCGGTCTTACCCTTCCTTTGCTTGATGGCTCTCAACCGATTCGTCTGCCATAAACGCTTCAGGCGGCTTGCCTATCACACAACCATCAGAATGGCATCCACTATCAAAGGTCAATCCGGTCGTGTGTATGTTCAAGGCGAGCAGCTCCAGCGTCATCGCGAGGATCTTAGATACAGCATATTTAAAGCCAAGTGCGTTTCAAGCTCATGTCCTTCATGTTCTTCTCCCAACTTGGCCACATCTCTGACCCATCTCTCCTAGGTCCGGGGAGGATTCCTTCGTCTTTAAGCGAGTAACTAGGCCATTCTACGATCTATCACTCCGTCTCGCTACCGAGTTTGCCGGCTCCCGTCGGCTTCGAATGCACATCGATTGCAACGAAGAGGAAAGCATTCTTGTCTATCCCTATTTCAAAGACACTTTCCTTGCCTTGAACCAAAAAGATCCGGACCTCCCTGTACTGGAACGAAAGAAAATCTTGCGACTCGTAGGAGAGGCTATACAAGAACTTCATAGCAAAGACTGGGTCCACCTCGGTACACTCTCCGCAACTCAAACATTCATTGTCGTTCGGAGCCTTTGACTGACGAATCAATCTTGGCAGATGTGAAGCCGGACAATATCCTGGTCAACTGGGATTCCGACACAGAGGGTATCAAAACAATCACCGATGTGGCTCTAGGCGATTTTGATATTTCATTCAAATCGGAAGGTGGAAAACCACGTCACACGCCCTATGCAGTAGGAAATGCTATGTGGCGAAGCCCAGAAGGACAGACCGGAAGCAGCATGACAAAGGCTTCAGACATGTTCTCGTTTGGACTAGTCGTGAGTGAATCGTGTTCAAACGCAAGAATGCATGCTAAACTTTGTTTACAGTGCATATATGCTCTTGGGGGCGGAGAGTTCCTGATCTTGAATAATTACAGCGAGCTGGTGAAGCATGATGTTATGCCAGAGCAAGAGATTATGGTCCGGCACTTTTGTTATTTTGGATTAGTTCCCGAAGGGCTCTTGAAACTAGTCAACAGTGAGGACTGGTGTAGCGCTCTAAAAGCAGCGTCGAGGACAGCAGAGCGAGCAATTAAGGAACAGCCGGAACTGAAATTCGAGTGGTGGGGCAGGGACCTTGGTCCCGAGGCAATGAACATGATATCTGGAATGACGAATCTAGACCCAACCGCCAGAACAACGATAGACCAAGTCTTGTTGCATGAATGGTGGCAGGAGACTGATTGATTGTAAGGATAGAAGCGATGAGAACGTGTACATCAATGTAAAATATAGGTATCAGGAGATAGGGTAGGCGTATCTTCCCTCACATGAGTCGCATGGTGTTTGCAATGTGCCTCGACAAGTCTTGCCTCTTATCGTATCAGACATTGCAAGTCTTTATACGTCCAAATTGCTTTCAAACACTCACGGACAGACGATTATCCCCAACCGTAGCCGACCGCGTTAGCGCACGCTAGCTCGGGTGAGTTACCCCAACATTGCCGAGCTGCATTCATGTCCCCGCACGGCCACACTAACCAAGCGTGGGGCCCCGCAGCGACTCAGCAGACTCAGCCCTCGGAAATTGTGATCCTGGATGGCAGCTTGACAGCATCGACAGGGGCATAATGACAAGGCGTGCCAGGAACCCGGTCCTGTTGGCGTGTGTGACAACTGCCGATACGCGCCGTTCCCTTGGTTGTACGCGGGCGCGCCCTCACAAAGGGTTTAGTATGCATCTAGTATGGACCGAGGAAGGATCGGCGGTCGTTCAAAAGGCGGATCTTTTCGTGCACTTGTAATGCTTGGAGGCCTAAGTTTTTTCTCACCACCTCATCCTTCGTCGACACCTCTCCTGTTTCTCGCAATCGTCTGGACTGTGGTCACAGCGCGACATCTTTGGCATATCGCGAACGTAGGTTGCCACGATGGATTCGAACGAGAAGAATCCGAATGTCGAGCACGTAGATGGCGCACCGTCTCGTAAATCCCACGATGGTGGCGCACATATTGTCCCACTCCAGGAGGAAGCGCATGAAAATGCAATTCATATCGATTTGACATGGAGATCGTGGCTCGTCGTCTTCGTTACTTGCTTTGCGTAAGTTCCCCTTACCTTCGTTATCGATCATGTTCTGATCGCGAGTAGCATTATGTCACAGGTATACGTGGTAGTAGCGGCTGGAAGCGTGATCGCGTTCAT
>Ga0247803_1000908_pt1 | contig 15645 bp, 15 predicted proteins | sample UWRJL014104B1_FD_180928 | JGI IMG/M metagenome (GOLD analysis project Ga0247803, IMG submission 180928) | Plant litter microbial communities from Arlington Agricultural Research Station in Wisconsin, United States - UWRJ-L014-104B-1 | ecosystem: Environmental > Terrestrial > Plant litter >...
AATGTCGTAGTAGTTAACATCCGAGTCAAAGTACGGGTCGCGAATGCTCTCCGTGCAGAACGTTTCAGCCGCCTTGCAGACATCGTTCACGGAAGAATTGAAGCCTTGATTCGTCGGGTCGAAGGCCAGACTGAGCTCTCGGCATTGTTCAATTTGCGCGAGACAACCATCGTCGGCGTACAGCGCATCCATGACCTCTTCGTATCGCGATTCGTTGTAGGCCTTGATGTCGTAGGTGTTATTGTACGCCATTTTTGGATAGCCTGGCCACTGCACAAGACGGTCAACGCAGCCGTTGATGATGAACAGAGTGTCAAGATGCAAAATGTGCGTCTGTCCCGCTTCGTCCCATGTTCCGTTTTCGATCCTCTCGTTTTGCTCTTGAAAGTACGCAGCGAATGCAGGTCCCTAGATGTGGAGGTACGGTTAGCAATTGTCTCAGAAGCGGTATTCGTACCCTAGTGATGCTCACATAGCGGCCCCCATATGATTCGGTAGCAATAGAGATGCGGTTGTCGTTCGGCTTGTAGCCTGGAAATTCTTGGAACCAGACTTGAGCAAAGTGCCAAAGCGCTCGTGCCGAGTTCTCTGTCCCTTGCGTAGTGAAGTTCTTGTTCTGGCTGCCGTAGGTTCCGACGTAGAAGGTGTTGTTCTGTTCTGGGACGTTGTCATTGCTGAAGTCGGCTACTTCTACTCCCTCGGAGCCTGTCAAGGAGGAGACGGTCACATTTGTCAAAGTGTCGTAGGAAAGGCCAACTTGCACGGGCTGATCGAGATAGAGCATGTTGACTAGCAAAGTTAGCACTGTTAGACCATGGTTCGTCTCAAGCGCCGCACCCTCATTGTTCCACGACCACTCGTTCAAGTAGGTCGAGTTGGAGTCGGAGTTGACAAAGCAGGGTCCATTCTCGCGCAACAATCCCAGCATCGAACTACTTCCTGGACCGCCATTCATCCAAATGGAAAGTGGCGCATTTTGTGGATCCTTCCTTGACTCGAAGAACCAAAAGAAAGTGTTAATCTCGTAAGTTTGGTTCTGTACACCCAGATCGGCTAGAGACCCGGCAGGAAGATGGACGTAGCCCGAGTAGCTTCGGACGCCTTCGGTCGTTTCGCAGATATCGTTCTGCGAAGCGTAAGTTGACGCGAAATTACGAAAGCTCGTATTCAATGCGAGTATACCTCTTTGTATGAGATCCGAATGCCGTCTTCAATCCGCGATTCGAGCACAGACACGCCAGTAGGTGTGGGGGGAAACTGAGCCATCACAACTCCGCTCAGCGACCCAATGGCCGCAGCCAGCTTCAGGCTTGAGAAACTCATTATTATGCTTACAGGAAGCAGTTGCAATACTTGGAGTGAGCTTGAGTATCAACATGGCGGATGATTTCCCGCTACTTATACATGCAGCAAGCAGGCACGCAAAGTTCTGTCCCAAGCTATACTACCCCTCACGGTCACAGGAGTGCACATCGTAAGACTCAGCATATTGAGCTTCCTTGTTCAGCCATAGTGTGATGTGCTGCAGGAACACCAGCGTATATTAGCCACGGGAATGACGTCGCAAAGCGCTAAGATAACGGGGTGGGGAAGCTTGGCGAGGAGCTTGGCAGTCAAGCTTTGCGGCAAAGATACAAGCTTCGGAGGCACAGAGGATTCAGAGAAGGATTTAGAGACCAGCTTTCGATAAGAATCACGTGGTGGGAACGGGAATATATGCTGGTCAGAACGAGCATAGGTGTGGGATGCCTTTGTGTTCCTGCACGGACCCTACACTACCGAGGAAACGACCTGCCCACGTGCTGCCTTCTACACCGGCCCTTTGCATCTCACGTAGTAACCGTGTTTGCTTTCCCTAAAAGTTCCCGTCACTTCATTGACCTAGTACCACGCCCATCGCCCACGAGCATCCTGCCGCCACTGACCTGGACGCCCAGTACTTCGAGGGGCGAAAGCCTGTTGCCGCGTCCTTTCATCATCATACCCCCGACAACGCTGACACCAATGGCTGATGATAGCCCCAGGGTATGATAACACGAAATCACACCTTCGAGAATAACCGAGGCGATTACACACAGTCCCACTCAGGCCGGAGGGGCCCGGACAGCCGCAACTGTAGGTGGAGGTTTGGTATATATTGCACATGGAAGGCTGCGGTCGAAAGATATTTTACTATGGTGGCAATAGCTGATGGAAACAAGATTACGCTTCAAGCAAAACGCTACTGAACATACGCGGCTCCCGAATGTGGAAGAGTATCTGGGATTCTCTTCTTTGAGCTAATTGGAGCATATATACTACCTGGAAAAGCTGGCAGTTCTCTAAGCCTGTGACGGTTCCTACTCGAGGTGTACACTCTTCTATGTCGCCTTTCTTCTTGACGTTTGGAAAGCACGCACTTACATCATCTGTAGCCCGCGATGTGTTTCAAATGTAAAGCTTTCGTTAAGCGAAGCAGTGTCGAACATCTTACTGTTTGGCCCACAGAAAACGCACTCCATTTGTGATTCCCTTTAGTCACCACTCTCTGACAAGAACTGTCGGTGATCTTATCAATAATCGTGAGTCAACAGCTATTCAATATTTTGGAGACGCAAAATGGACAACGATCTGCCTGGAGCGTCCGAATCATTTAATGCATCGTAAGGAGTTTGTGAGCTTTCACAGTAGCAAACAGCCATCACAGCAGATTCATGGGGTGACCTTATGATAATGCCAGCTCGGCTTCAAGGACGACCACGCTGCGAAGCAAATATTGATCGAAAGAAGTGGCGATGCGATAGATCGCGCTAAGCCGTTTTCGCCAGTGTTAGCTGAACCATCGCCTCTGACACGATCCCTCCCAAATCTTTGATACACTCAGCAAGCGATTAACTCCGCCATATCCGCACCCGCACGATTACAAGATTAGTTCAGCGCCCCGCATGCCTTTCAGGACGTACGGTTGCGTCGGCTCCCTCGTTAGGCATACGGAGTGCAAAAGTTGTTGCCTGACGTCTTTAGTAAGCCGGGACGCAAAGAGCACTATTTACTTGGGCGTCTCCCAAATCTACACATACGACTCTTGTCTCCCTTGCCGCGCCTTTACCATCTTCAGCAAAAGAAGCATGGCGGCTTCGACACTTCCTCAGCTACCGGTTGAGCTGATTGGCGAGATCGTTTCCTATCTCGTGGATCACGACGCCTACGCCTACTCCCGCGAATTGTACGGAGTCTACGGTTTGCGTCTTACATGCCGCGCACTCTACGAAAAAACCCTATTCGACTTCACCAAGTTCGCCTTTTCTACCCTTCAGGTCGACTTCTCTCTTCAGAGCCTGGACCGACTGTATGCCATCAGCCAGCACGAGGAGCTCCAAAAGGCTGTGAAGTGCATCTACTTTGGGCACCATGCTAAACATCCTATTTACCTTGGGAAAATTGAGAGAGAGGTCAATACGTCACTCGCAGATATGGTGCATTATATTCTTGAAAAAGGGCTGAGATGCATCTTCGCCGGCCTATCGAATCTCACCAAGGTCGTCGTCACTACACCTTTTGTCGCAACATTTCGATCCATCTGCGAGACCGACAAACTATCTGGCCCTTCCATCTTTTACACTGGCTTGGATGATCAAAACGAGATGGCCACTTCCAGCCTACAGGGGGAGATGTACACCGTAAGACTCGGTTTGGTCTACCGATTGCTGTTTGACGCAGCCAATCGCGCGGGGTCTCGCCTAGCCAGTTTGGAAGTGCAGGCAAATGGGGGTGAAGGTGTATGTCTGCATTCGCTCCTAGAACGACAGAACAACGTCCTGCGCCATCTACGTCAGCTTCGCTTGTCGCTCGAGCCCGAAGAAGAATACTGTGGTTGTGAGTCTACAAACCCACCACAATTGGAACGCAGGAGAAAGTCTGAGGAAGCTCTATACCTAATGCTGCGTAATACACCTCAACTCACCTTGTTGAGAATCAGTTTCACCAGTTGGCCGTATAGGGACAATCCACGAAGAGCCCGAATCATTCACAGACTCGCTTCTTTGCATCTTCCCCACCTAACGGCTGTTGGTTTGCTCAATTTACCTACTGAGGAGAAGCCTCTAGCCAGGTTTTTGTCGACACACCGAGATCAACTTCGAACGATCTACTTCCGTAGCGTCAAGCTGATTGGCGAGGGTCACTGGCAGTCGTTATTAACGCAATTGCTTAATCACCATACTCACAAGCTGAACGAACTGGAGATTGAATACCTTTACGAAAGAGATCGGATGCTGCGAATACCCCTCCAAAGTGATCTTTTTCACCAGTTCCACCACATCTTCTGGAGTCCAAGAGTTGCTCATGGCCTACGTCAGGCTTTATATGTCATGCACTAGAAATTTCGAAAGGACTGGCCTCGGTATGCCGATTACGTATTACATGTCACGGATAATACACGAATTCACTCTCTCATTGGATCAACAACCCAATGAACACCATGGGACACTTCAATGCGTAATCTTGATGGTCTTTACAACTCGGGGTTCCAGGCGAAACGATTGCGAAGAGGAACCAATGTCCCGGCAAGCAACACCTGGATCGAGTCTTGCGTACGTACGCCGACCAGAGAAGAACTTTGCCATTCGGAAGCATAGCCGCCGCTGCGACGACGAGTGACAGGTTGATTCTTTCCGTCCACAGGCCTTTGATCGCCGCAATAGGGGTGAACGGCACCCATCTGCTCTCACCCGAAAGATTGATTTCCGCAGTTATCCTCCACTGCCGTGGTTTCCAATCTTGGCGTATGGTCCAACTTGAAGGACCGTGGGCTTTTGCTGAAAGATGCTGATTTTCGTCTGGAGTGTCAGGTCATAGACCAGCTGATACTTGCGTCTGCTTCACTATATTATCGTTCGCTCATGTTCCCTACGCGACTCGATCTTCCCAGTTCATTCCGTCGACACTGAATTTGATTCTGCAGCTGTCGATGCGGCCGCTTGGTCTATCCTGGCTGGGTGTGTATTCTATGGTGTGGATGTTGTGTGTTACATTCATGTCGATTGGGGTTCGATTCAAAGACATACCAAGCGTGGGGCCGTAGCCTGAGTGCGAGAGTGTGTCGAAACTGTCATTCGGGGCGTTTCCGATCTGGTGGGAGTCTGCTGTCGCAATCCACGCCGCGCGATCGATAGATGCGATGGCAAGTACAGTTCTCTTACGGGGAGGAGGCGCACAAGAAGGAAAGACGAAAGCATTACCGTCCTGAAATCAAGCTTCGCTGCGGATCGTCAGGCACGCAGATGCAGATGTGCGAGCCAGGGACCACAAGAGTTTATGTATCAGTATGAACCACCCACCAGTCTTCACTGTTGTCGCAATTCTTACAATAGAACCTCGCCTCATGACTTTTTTCCAGATTGATTCCACCCAAAAGAAACTGTATCTGGAGACACACTCGGATGGAACACAGTGCTCATACGCCCCAACGACTCGTCACGATGAGCCGTACCACCAGAACTTTACGCGGCCGAAAATCCTGATTTCCCCATGTCGTCGATCAATCGATTACGATGCTCTGACCACCACACTCGCCTCACTCCGCCCTATCGCTTCGCACCTAAGCAGAATTTCCGCCTTCCCCCATCCGATGCAGCCCCTGCAGACAATTGTGTACATCCGCGGGGAGAGCAACGCATGCTATGTTCAACGGTGTATTGAGGTATGCAGCGAACTGTACACAACTAGGTGCTTTCGGCGGCATTAGATATAGGTGCTTTGACTACCGCTGCAAAGCAATGTAGCTGATCTTGGAGTTAGGGTACGCCTGTGTTGCGTTGCGAAGACTATGAATAGGCCGTCTCACCTATAATCGGATATTATGTATCCCTCTTGATGGCTGCCCACCTTTTCGTCGCATTGCCCTTCGCGTACCGCACACATACAACCCAAGCACGCTCCAACGCTTGCGAACATGTCTAATCTACCCCATCCACCAGCAATTCCATCTCGTCATCTGTACTGTCGCTTATGTCTTCCAGCGGCGGAAGGTCCTCATCATCGCTATCTCCATCCTCGTCCTCGTACTCTTCACCATCCGAGGAAAAGCTCTCATTCTCAGAGTCTGTCTCGGGATCCAGAGAGTACAGCAATGTCAAGCTCGTCTCCTCCCCATCAGCTATGTTGCTTACGTAGCTGTTGATGCCATCGGCTTCCAGAGTTACCCATAAAGAACTGACGCGCTGGGAAAACCCAATCTTTGGTTTGTTGAGGCCGTTGCGGCACTGCAAGCACAGGGTTTCAAAGTCGGGAAGGTTGGCAGCTGTGTCGGTGAAGCGTTTGGCCCATGCATAAATATCATAGTCTGGGGCGACAATGTCGACGCGCTGGATAGTTCGAGGAAGATCAACGGGGAAAATGCCGGTATCATTCAGGAACAGGAAGTCCTGCGGAATCTTCAGTCGTCGCAGCGCCGGGAACTTTTCGAGCGATTCTATAGGCTTCGCTATTTGGCTGAGGAACCAAATCCACTCTTCGCCGTCTTCGTGGGGGTCGAGATCGATCTCAAGTGTACGTAAGGTTGATGACACCAGTTCGAGCTGACTCAGGAAGTAGTTGACGCGAAAGTCACGTTCCGCACCCAGCGAGTAGGCATCGTTACCCAGCATAATGTCTAGACGCGCGAGCTTCTTGCATCCAAGCGCGGCGAAGACATCGCCTAAGCACACCTGCATATCGCGTAGATAGTCTTCGTCTAAGAACTGAATTGAAACGCCGAGTGACAAATCCTCTAGCTGGGTCGCGCCGCGTAGGGTGTTCGGCCCATTCAGTCGCAGCACGGTACCGATATCGATGCGCTTGAGATCCATAACCTTCAAGTTTTTGAAAGACATGTCTCGCAGAAATGACAGGTCCGCAGCGATGAAGTTCCGCACCTTGGCCAAAGCCTTTACCGTCGCGGCAGGCGGAGCAGACGTGCCAAAGAAGGCCGAGGTGGGCTCCACAGTCGGGAAACCTCGGTGATGGTCTTTTGCAGCGAAGTCCAGCTTCTCGAGATTCGGGAGGATGGAGAGCAAGATGCCGCCGTAAGCCGATTCCAAATGGTTCTGCAGGGCGGCCCACCAGGGGTGCCCCGCATCGTAATCGAGTTTGGACAACTTTGCGAAGCATTTGTCGCGCAGTCTCCCAATATCAAACCCCTGCGACTGGTACAGAGTTCCGACAGCGCGCCTAACGATGGAGAAGCGTAGGGCCTTGACCTTGGGAGCGAGATCGGCGCGATCGAGCAGCGTCCGCAAAAGCTGAACAGCAGCGCTCACCTTGGGATGACATCCGCACGAGATGGGAAGGATGGCTCCGGCGTAGAGTTGCTCCTGCGCGATGGGAAGCAGCTTCTTCGACACCAGACACAGCTCGCGCAGGTGTCGAAGCTGCTCGGCTGACTGGCGGGCGCGGAGATGGTCTGTAATTTGTAGCAGAAGCTCGTCGGGAAGCTTGTAGATGGCCGGCATCTCTGTGGGCGCCATATTGATGTCGAGCGGTAAGTGTTGGTGATGGATGTTTGTTCAGGCTTGTTGCGTTGCCTTGTTGTCCCTCAGTGACTTGATGACGTAATCGTTTAGCAAGCAGAAGGTGCGCGTTCGAGCGGGGCCATTGAACAACGCAAACAACCCACCCGTTCACGCGTATCCGCCCCATAGCTACCACCCGACAGCCGTGTCGTCAACACGTCAGACGTCAGTCAATCTTTCGCGCTCCGCCTTGGTTGCCTGGAACTAGAAGTCGACGAGTACTCTGACATCGAGCGCTAAGCATGATCGTCGAAATCACACCTCCAAGAGCTCGTGAGGCTGCGCAGTTCAGATGCACAAAGAGATGGTACCATTCAGACAACGAGTCCTATGCTACTTTTCTCCCCGTCCTCCGCTCTAGACCCACTCCTCTCCTCCTCATACATTACGGTAATAGAACTAGTCTGCAGGATCCTGCCATGCATCTGTCCCTTCGTCCACTCCTCTTCAATTTCCACCTCCTCGTCCTCCTCTTCTCTTAATATACTCAAACCACTCGCACTCTCGCCCGTAGCGGTCAACGACGCCTGTCTTCCTCTTTTGCTCTCGATGGATTGGTGTAAGCTTGGCGGAGGCATGGAGCCATGCTTGGAAGTGGGGTTCGAGCGAGATGCAGGTTCAGTGCGACCGTGGAATGTGGACAGTGTGTCCTTGAAGAAGACGCGCAGGATGGGAATGGAGGCGCCGACAATGGCTGTAGCGGTCTCGACGGCCGTCCAAATTATTACGTCTTTGCCGTTGTCTGTTCGTCAATCGTAAGTATTGGGTTATCGATTGATCGAGACGACCTGCACATCGTACGCCGCGGGCTATACTCACAGAAAAAGTTGTCCTTGGTCAACTGGACCAGATAGGCCCCCTTCACGATTGCACATATGCCAGCCAGAAGTCCCATGCTCATCGCGATTCCCACGCCCACCTTCTCCCTCAGTCTCAACCTCAGTCCCCACACCAACTTCCACGGCAACAACGCCAGCGCAAAATCCGCCGCCACACACCAAGCCGCATTGAAAATCCCATACCCTACCGTCGCGCGGCCATCCCAACACTCCCCTTCCAGCGCATGGTTCCACGCCTTCGCCATCGGCCGGCACGAAATCCACGTCAGAAGAGCCGAAGGAATCATGACTAGAAAAAGCGTTATGATGCAGAACCAGACGAAGGCGCGGAGGGGCCCGGATGTGAGGCGTAGAAGGGTAACGCCGAAGCTGATCTTGGATAATGTGGATGCGAAGCAGGACATGGAAACCACGACGGAAGCGCCCAGCGCGATGGTTGTGAGGTTCTGGATTGGGATGTCCTCTGTTTTCTTCCCAAAGCCGAGGCGCTGGCCGACTTGGGTGACGATCGATTCTATGAGGAGCAAGGTCTGTAAATGTAATGTTAGTCTTTTGAGGAAAATCTCTGAGATTGAGACTGGGAAATTGAGGTGGGCGTACCCAGGAGAATATGAGTATGTAATCGTCCCACCAGAGTCCCTGTCTTCGACTGATCTTTGCATAGAGACGCAAAGCAAGGAAAGCGCCACTGAACCAACATAGGAACCAAGTTACGCCCACGATAATGGGGCCATTGTCGTCAACCGCCATCTTTTATTGTTCTTCCTCTGCGGCCTGGACTGCCGTCTTCCAGTCCTCGGGTCAATGCTGTGAAAGGTTACTCGGTCCGGGCTCAACGTGTAGGTTCTCGCGAACGTGATCGACGCTGCAAAAATCAACACCGCATTGGGATTGAAGAAGACACGAGAGTGAAGGCCGCGGGTATGGGGGAAGGGATGTACACCAGGGTGAAGGGCACCTCCCGCGGATGGTCTGCGCCGAAGCGAACCGTTTTGAGTTAAGCCACCACCCATGGTCAAGGATATGGCAGCTGTGCTACCATGAGATTGGGCATGACTACAAAGAAGCATCCGCAAAAGGCCCTTAGCGTCATGTTCGCAGCGCACTCACTATTCTTAGGCGTACCGACCGAAACTGCCTTTAACGTTTGTAGGCCTGGAGGCTACCATATTTTGAGCGTTGGGGACGCCACGTGGACATCGGCGCGGAAGCCGAAGGGCGTCTGTTCCCCCAGTCGTCTGGCCTCTTGTTGGAGTTGAGAACACGTCAGATGGCACCAAATCTCTGACGCAGCCCAAAACGGTGGCCCAACATTATACAAGGCACTTCCATGATCTACCTCGTCGCCCAGATTCCAGGTGCGGGCACGTACCTTGCAGATCGATCACACCCGCCTCGCCTTTGTCCGAGGATCAGCACGGGCCACGACGGTAATGGAGAATCCCAGGCATGTGGTTTCCCTGTGCATGGCTTGCCAACGGAGGGCCTCACAGCTCTGCGCTCGTCTTGAAGAGGCTGACACCCTCACACGTCGCTCACCGAAGCAACTGTCACTTGTGTCAAAGAACCTTCTCTCGCTCCATGGCGTTGTCAAAATTTAACGGACACATCATGGAGAGAACGCTTGATGCGAAGCTAGATGTGGTGCGTCTCGCTAGTATTTTAGTCGATCGTCCGGCTCAAGCTTGAACACGGCTAGGGGCAGTCGGCCCGATGCTCAAGGCCTCGCCTTGCATGGCGCCACACAAGGTGCGAACTCTAGTTCCTAAATCTAGATTGCGCGTTGTAAGCACGTTTTCGAGGTTGGGTATGATGACGAGTACATCGCGATTGCACATCGTTGCTTTCCTCACTTGAGAAATTCAGCAGTTACTGATGAATGATCGCGGCTCACCAAATGCTAGAGCGGTTGAAGACGGAGAGGAAACAATACAGAAGAGAAAGGGACACGATGATGGTATTAGTTATATGCTTGTATGTAAGTACTTCTGGAAACACATTTCTAAGCCAAGCTCGGTATCTACGTGTTGCGCCTATTTACTGGCAGCAGCTTCGGCGAGAAGAACCTCGGTAGCCTTCTCGCTGATCATCATAGTCGGGAGGACTGGGAAGCCTGTCCATTATCAGCGATCGTTCTCATTACAAAACGAGCACAACATTGATCACTTACCTCCAGGAACTTTGGGAAAGGAACTGGCATCGACGACCCTCAACCCCTTAACGCCCCTAACCCTGAACTTGCTATCCAAGACCGCAAACTTGTCGCTATCAGCACCGATGCGACAGCTGCTCGAGGCATGGTGACTATACGCCTGCTCTTTGAGGTAGGTCTTCTGGCTCTCAACCGTGCAATTCTGCTTCCCAATCTCGCCTTCGCAAGGATGCAATTCCTGAAACGGAGCAAGCGAATTGGCGTCTGAAGCATTGGCCTTGGACAACCACGAACGAACCCATTCGACGCCCTCGAGGATGGCGGAAAGATCCTGGTCGCCACCGTCCTTGAAGAAGTTCAAGTTGACTGCGGGCATGGCGCGGGGATCGGTGGACGTCAACTCCACAACACCAGCCTGGGAGCGAGGGTTCATGTGAACGAGGGCGCACTCGTACTGCTTTGGACCGTGCGTGCCGGTGAAATCCGGGGGAAGATTGGGGAAACCGGGCCAGAACCCTTCGAAGGAGAAGGAACCACACCACATGTAGATGTCGCGGATCTTGGCCTGACTGGATTTCCAGAAGGCAGGAAAGATCTCACCCATCCCGGTGACGGCGCGCTTAGCAAGAGAAAGGATACCAGCCTCGTAGTTGTCGGCCATCTGCTGTCCGACACCAGGAAGATTGGCAATCAAGGGAATGTCAAATTTAGCCAAGTGCGCCTGGGGTCCAATCCCGGAGAGGAGGAGAAGCTGGGGAGAGTTGAAAGCACCACCAGAGACGATGACTTCCTTGGATGCATAAGCTTTTCCTGCAACTCCCTTTTCGGCAGCATTGTAGCGGGGGTCGGCACTGTACAGACTCTTGCCTTTCAAATACTCGATCCCGATGGCCTTGGGCTTGGAGCCTGTCTTGTCGAAGATGACCTTGGTAGCAAGGGTATCCAAGGAGAGGGTCAGTGGGTATTTCTTCTCGGCAACTGTGTCGCGAACATAGTAGCCAGGTGAAGAACGGAGCAAGCCGTTGACGTGGCTGACTCCACCGAAAGGGCCGACCAAGTTGTCACGATTAGGCTGGTTGCCGTTCATGTCGCGAGTGAGCAGGGTTTCGACACTGCTTGCAGAATAGCCAGCCGCTTCGGCGGCGAACGTACTCAAGGTCTTGGTATCCGCACTGGTATTGTATCCGGAGTCCATCAAACTAGTGTCTAACCAGCCGTCGTAGCCGTGGGTGTAGTTGCTCTTGTAGTGGGCGCGCTCGAGCTTCACGAGATACTTGCGCATGTTTTCGGCAGACCAAGAAGCATCTCCAGTCGTCTCAGCAATTTCGTTCCAATCGACATCGTTGGGGTTCTATGTATTCGAAAGTACCGAGTCAGCCTCAAATTCCATCGTGGCATTGATTTGAAAGATGATCAATTGCCGATCGCCGTCAATAGGTTCCCCGGGATAGACACGAGGACAAGGTATGACAAGAGAAACGCTCACGACATAGACATACCATAGTCAAGCACCCATTGTGCATAGCGCAGCCCCCAAGAGTCCCAGCACGAGGGTAGTAGATGCCCAGCGGCTTCGATCCTGCCGGCGCATCAACGCCAACGAAAAAGCTGCCATCAGGCTTCCGCCACGTCCTGTGCAAGTATCTGGCCTCGCGAGCCTCATCGTCTGAATGCTTTACAAAGAAGTCCCAGCGTGTTGCCGGGTCGTTACCAGCGCTGTTGAAATTGAGCCATTGCGAAACATTCACATTCTCAGTCTGGTCATCGCCTGCTTCCAGTAGAAGCACCGAGTGTCCAGCTTTGGCGAGGTTGGCGGCCAGAGGACCGCCGCCTGGTCCGGAACCAACCACAATGTACTCATAGGTACTGTTGTTGATGGCGGGAGCCGACCAGCATAGACCGGCGAGGGCCAATGTGACGAGACCAGATGCGAGAGGAAGAATCGGTGCCATGGTGAAGAATTCGGCGCAGCAATTGACGCGTCAAGAATTGTTGGGGAAGTCCAGCACTTTATTCCCAATGTTTAAGAGCTCTTCGTCCCTGCAGTGTAATTCCTATCGTAATGTCGTATATGCAAGAAGCTCTCTTCCCTGTCATAAGGCAGTCTAGACGCGCGGATAAATTCTTTGCCATGCCGGTAAATCAATATAGTACCCTTGCACCGGGCAGCTTTCCCAATGGCAAACCCTGAAGAGAAGCAATTGATGAGATGCACATACTCGGGCGAAGGCTGCAGCATGTAAGCGATGCCCTATTGCTGACACTGTGCTGTCTCGGTTAGAAGACTGTGCTAGGTGGCGTTATTTTCGCATACGCAAATGCACAACTTTTCAGCATGGCTTGGTCGAGACACTGCCCCTTGAGCAGAATCACAATCCTTCCGCGGTCCCGACCCCTGAGATGCATCGTGTTGCCACGTGGGTATCGTAGGTGCCAAGAAGGTTCCAAAGCTGTGGCAGCGGAAGAGCAATCCTGGGCAGCCTCATGTCGTAGAACATGGGAGTTGGGTGGCAGGTTCCCCGTTGAAACCGAGGTGTATTATGTCGATCCTGGTGTAGGCCAAATGATCAATGTAATCGGAACGACTTGCATGGGGCGAGCAATCTGAGAGAATGAAATGGATGCGGGTGAGCGAGCAATCAGAAGGATGAGAGGCGCGAACGAAGACGGGAAGGTCAGAACGCGCGGGGATTCGGCAAGGGTGGACCGGGCCGCCGGATAGCGTCAAAGGCGAATAGAAAGAGGTTCTCGTACGAATGGAAGGTAAGATACAGCCGCGACCGCCTGATTAGCCGCATGTGCGAATTGTAGGACCATATAAGCGCCTTGAGAAGCAGCAACAGCACAAGCGATGCGCTTCGCATGCAACCCTCCGCATCCAAAATGGAAGCTGACCCGCGGACGCAGCCAGTGTTGAGCTGCTTGTGATGCGCTTGGATGAAAGGTCTTCTCCGTGTGGAGCGCATGAGACTCACCGTTCCCGTGCAGAATTGTGGCGCATGTGGGGTCTGTGTGGACCCCACTTGCCAGCACTGACACTGCAAAGGCGATGCGGTCGGTTATGCTGTTAAATACGAGAGTGGCAGGATGCTACGAAGTGGCCGAAGGCGATGGTGGTGCCGTAAAGTGCTGGTGAGCGTGGAGATGAGGTGTGACGAAGTAGTGTATGGGAGGAACGGCCGGAGCAAGACTTCGGGACGATTTTATGAACAGCAACACCATGGTCGGAGATAAGCAGTAACAGGTGTGTCTCTTAACAATGTCACGGGGGAGGGGAGGGGATGGGAGGTGAGGTGTTGACCCCTTTTTGTGTACATAAGCCATACTATGAATCTGTGAGAGAGGCGCATGGGTACGGGAGAGGGTCTATGATGATTGTTTTCTGATTTTTGATTGTTGTTGATGGTAACACTACGACCTAGAAGCCGTCCTGAAGACAGACCTAATGGTCACTCCCGGTACAAGGCAAACAAGCAAGGAACAGTCCAAATCGCTGTCAACGTAGTCCTCCACTGACACTCCGAACGCCGACGCAACGCAACGCCACACCACGCCAACGGCGATAAGCCGCAGCATCAAGCTCTTGGACTCGAGGTATAAATGCCGTCCAATGAGATTATGAGATTGCCTCCTAGCCCGCCCTAGTCCTTGATTAGAATTGAATATTGTCTCGTCGCCATGCCTTTCTCCTCAAACGGGAGCACCCCAGGTAGCACGCAGCCGGCGGGCGAGCTGAATGTCCTTTTGCTGGATGGTAACGCGCTTCGCGTGGATGGCGCAGAGGTTGGCATCGTGGAATAGGCTGACAAGGAAAGCCTCGGTAGCTTCCTGCAGCGCCTGAATAGCCTGACTTTGCCATCTATCTGGGCCGCCCTGGTGTGTGACGTTCTGGCATATCTCTCGTACCTGCACATCATACGTTAGCACTGACTGCTGGGCGAGTTGGGGGTTTGTCTCACCAGCCGCTGGAATGGCGCGCGCAGCAGAAGTAGGTCCGTTGTCTTCTGATACTTCCGAATCTCTTTCAAGGCAACCGTGCCGGGTTTGTAGCGTCTCTGTTTCCGCTCTGGCGCGGGTCCCGGCTGACCGACTGTGAGGACATTAGTACTGCCACGGCGCAAATCACGGCTGCTGTCCGGTGTGACGACGTACGGCGCATCCCTGAGTCTCTCGCGGCTCCTACACTCTTGCGTCCTCCGCGTCCTGATGGCACCCGCCCTCCGCGCCCTGTTGGCACCCGCCCTCCGCGCGTGGGTCGCGCGACATTGCGCCTGGCTTGTCCCTTGGGAGGCATCGCGCAGGAATTGTAGTGGCCTGGGATAATCGGACGTCGAGTAAAAATATGGCGTGGGACGCAAACGCAACGGGGTGTCGGACGGTGACGGCTGGGGACAACGCGTGAGCTGCACGAACGTCGCGTCAAGCGTCGGTCAATGCGAGCAGCGCGGCGTGCGGGCGCTCAACAAACGGCGCAATAATATTTTCGGCGGAGTGGCAGCGAGACGAGATAATTGCATGCGGCATGGGTAGCAGCACCCATTCTTCTGGTGTTGAAGGCACCCGGAATGAAATGGGGGGGCTGGGGTGGTGGCTGGTGAGCAACAGGTAGTCACGTGGAGGGTGATCGGAGAATAGATCCACCGCTAGATCTAATCTAATCGCTTGGGCTCCGCTCCGTCGGAGAGGTTACGTAGCCAGAAGCAGCCGCATTCACGTGGCGCCGCGTGAGCATACATATCTACATCAATTGCTACACCTGTCCACGAGCTGCCCTTGATCCGCCCTTGACCTCGCACCCCACGCCCTCGCACATCCGGTCCGACTCTCTCCTCCTTCCTCCCGTCTCCCTCCCGTTCTCCACCATCCACCATCCACCATGGCCAACGTCCTCGCGGGCGGCGACGGCATGATGGGCCAGTTCCCGCTCGAGCAGTGGTTCTATGAGATGCCCGTGTGCACACGCTGGTGGATGACAGCCGCGCTGAGCGCCAGCGTCTTGGTGCAGTGCCACATCATCTCGCCCTTCCAGCTCTTCTACAGCTTCCGGACCGTCTTCATACGGAGCCAGGCATGTCTACCCCCACCCTCACCCCTCCCCACATACTAACAGCAAGCAGTACTGGCG
>Ga0247803_1000909_pt1 | contig 15623 bp, 17 predicted proteins | sample UWRJL014104B1_FD_180928 | JGI IMG/M metagenome (GOLD analysis project Ga0247803, IMG submission 180928) | Plant litter microbial communities from Arlington Agricultural Research Station in Wisconsin, United States - UWRJ-L014-104B-1 | ecosystem: Environmental > Terrestrial > Plant litter >...
CCGACCTGTACCTTACTAATGGCACAAAAAAAATGGCGTGCCGTTTCCTTAAGCATTTTCACGAACTGCTGCCCCTCCCCTTTTTACGGGTGCATAAGTCGCACATCATCAACCTCAACTTTGTAAAGCTTTACAATAAAGGCAGTTATATAACCCTTGAAGACGGCAGCGAGATAGAAATATCAGTAACCTACAAAGACGATTTTTTAAAGAATTTTAAGTGAGATTTATGTGTCACATTGTCCGCCTAAGACTGTTATAAATTTCACGCAAAGGCGCAGAGACGCAAAGTTTTATGCACCGCAAGTTTTGCGCCTCTGCGCCTTTGCGTGAAATAATCTTCAAAAAAAATCTACACCCTCCTGTAATCACCTTTCCAGTTTACAATAGCTTTTTTAATAGCTCCCGCCGAAAGCCCTTCGGCAATGGCACGGTTTAGTAAGGGTATAAATTCATCATCCGGCGCAAAGCGCAAGGCAAACAACTGACCTTCGGTAAGTTTATCTTCCAAAGGCTCTAAACGGTTTCCTGTAATTACAAAATAGCGGTAACGCAGCTCGTGCAATACAAGCCTGTTTTGTAGTGTAAGCGCATAATGCTGGCGCAGCATAAAGCTAAGCCAGGTAAGGCACCCGAAGCCAAACCCTATAGCAAGCCAAATTTCGTAGGCGGCTTCAGAATGCCATGCACGGTGAGCGCAAAAGCCCATAGCAGCAAGCATAACCGGGTAAAATATAAAGTGGTGAGGGGCATACCAGCGTATGTGGTTGCTGTAGTTTTGTGGTTTCATTAGTCGTTATTAGGTTAATCGTTTGTTTTGGGCCGAGGCTTCTATAAGTTTTTCAAGGCGTTGCAGCTTAGTTTTTTCCTGCTTAGCCGTTGTTATCCAATGCAGTATTACCTTTTTATAGCCCGGTGGCTGGGCTTCAAAAAACGCCCACGCAGGGATATTCGCTTCAAATATCTTAAGCAGTCCTTCCGGCAATTCAGCAGTTTTTTCCTGTTCAAACGCGTATACTCTCGATTTTGACTCCGTTCGCTTTTTAAAAGCGGCCATGCCTTCGGGCTTTACCAGCCCGGCTTGGGTTAGCATTTCCATTTTGGCAATGTTCACGGCGCTCCATATACTGCCTGTTCTTCGGGGCGTAAAGCGAATACTGTAGGCCTCTCCGTCTATAGTGCGCCGCACACCGTCTATCCAGCCATAGCACAGCGCCTGGTCCACTGACTCGGGCCAGGTCATGCTCGCCTTTCCAGACCCAACTTTATAAAACCCAACCAGCAGTTCGTTTTTAGTTTTATAATTATCCTCCAGCCATTGCCTGAAATCGGCCTGCGTTGCAAAAAAAGTCGGCTCCATTATCCTATGCTTTGTATTACGGGCAGCACCTGGCGGATGTCGGTAAGCGGGTTAAAATTTGGGTGCACAACCTCATGGTCTATGCGCTCGTGCGCCCAGGTAGTATAAAACGGAATGTGGCAGGCGTATCCGCCTATTTCCAGTACGGGCAGTACATCGCTACGTAGCGAGTTGCCTATCATCATCAGTTCATTAGGTTCTATCTCAAGTCGCTTTAATAGCTTTTCATAGTTAACAGCCTCTTTATCGGCCATTACCTCAATGTGGTGAAAGTATGGGCCCAGGCCGCTGTCGTGCAGTTTGCGCTGCTGGTCTTTAAGGTCGCCTTTAGTAGCTACTACCAGCTTATATTTGCCGTGCAGCTGCTTTAGGGTTTCTTCTACCCCGTCTATAAGTTCTATAGGTTTTTGCAGCAGGTCTTTACCCAGGTCGAGTATTCGGGTAATGTGCTTGCTTGTTAATGTACCGCCTGATATACTTATGGCGGTTTCCACCAGGCTCAGTATATATGCCTTTATGCCATATCCATACAGCGGCAGGTTTTTTATCTGCACCCTGAAAACCTCCTGGCTAATGTTCTGGTGGCTCAGGTAGTCTTCCATCAGTACGCAAAAAGCTTTTTCGGTTTCCTCAAAATAGGGCTCATTTATAAAGAGCGTATCATCAGCATCAAAGGCTATTACTTTTAAACTCATATATCAGTTAACATTTGTATGATAAATATAAGGTTTTTTACCGGATAATTAAATCATAGCGACAAACGGGATGTGATTATATCATTAACCCTTACAACGATAAAAGGTAAAAATAGTCGACACATAGCGTAATCTAATTTTTGTTAAAATTAAAGTAAGTGTTAAATTGCCATGTCCGAACAAAACTACCCCAAAAATGAAATACTTACTGATTATTGCAGCAGTGCTGTCGTTTTCTAATTCATCCGCCCAGGTTGTATTTGAAAACAAAGGCAGCATGAAAATACATGTTGCGATTGCTTATTTTAAAGCCGGATCCGGCTGGCTCTCCGAAGGATGGTTTACCCTGAAGCCCGGAAGCCGTGAAACGCTTTATGTACCGCCGGCAGGGAGCAGCACAAATTTTTATTATTGTGCAAATGTAGAAAAAAGCGATACCTGGCTGTGTGGCGATGTAAGTTTTCTTGCCAATAAGCTGCATGCTTATGTAATAGAGAATGCAGACCAGCCTTATACAGGTGCTGATGTTAATATACTAAGCGTAAAATTTATTGAAAAGAAAATTGATCCTTACCGGGAAACGGTTATAACCCTGGATCCCGTAAACCTTACCTACCGTAATAAACGGCATGGTAAATGGCGCTTTGCACTTGATAAGGAAGGTAATTTTGCCGAGGTAAGCAACGATGGTGAATATTACCGGGAAATTAATTTTGACCAGGGCGAGCCTATAGGCTGGTGCAGGGATTTTTATAAAAATGGCGCAGTTAAAGCTGAATATAAGCTGCTTAGCGAGCAGCCTTTTGTATATGATGGTAAGTATACTTCATACCGGGAGAACGGAATGATAGAGCGGGAAACTACGTATAAAAACGGTATTGCCGTAGAAGAGGTTGTTGTAGACGCTAACGGGCAGCGCTTTGAAAAAAAGGCCACATATTATGTTACTAAAATGCCTGTGCAAACTATATTTCTTAACAGTACCACCGATGACTTTCAAAAACTTGGGCATTCAAAATCCCTCATCCCTGTAGAGCTGCCGCCTAATACTGTAGAATGGTATTATGAATATGTAGTTTCTAAAGACGCATATATAGCCAGCGAGATGTCTAAAAAGTTTGACCTTGATGCGCAGCTTGCCAAATATGTGAAGCAATCGGCCGGCCCCGGTGCTATTTCGCTAAACGGGCTAAACCCGCCTAAGGGAAATGATGTTGCCGACATTTACCTGATAGAACTGGAGCATTGCGAAAACTTTATGAAAAATGGCCATATAGAGTATTTCCCTACCGGATCGCGATTAAACTATAAATCGGGAATTGTGCAGGTAAAAGACCTTAGGATGAGCAAGCCATTTATAGGTATAAGAAATAAGGATATTAACTACGGCATCAATGTTTCTTTACAGGTGGTTGCCGTGGTCTCTAAGCTGTAAATCAGCGTTTCCTATTGATTATAAACCCGTTAGTTATAGCATCAAACCCTACTTTAGGATAGTAACCCATAGCGCCCGGCGCCGAAAGTAATATCAGCGTTACCCTGTCGCCTGTCACTTCCTGTGTAAGCGCTATTAATTTTTTGCCTATGCCCTGCTGCTTGTACTCTTCATGCACCGCGAGGTCGCTCAGGTAGCAGCAGTAGCAAAAATCAGTTAGCGAGCGGGCCACGCCTACAAGTTTATCCTCATGCCATGCCGTAATAATGAGGTTTGAATTGCGGTACATTTCGGCAATACGGGCTTCATCATCTACAGGCCGGTTAAGGCCGGAAATTTTGTAAAGGCTTGTAACCTGCATGGTTTCCGGCACAATATCACTGCGATAAATAATATCCATAATCATGGTTGTTTATGAAACCAGCTGGCTGGAATGTGCCGCTACTACCTGCCACTGGCTGCCGTTAAAATGCCAAACCCTTGTAAACCTGAAAATGCCTACCGAAACATGCCCGTCATACTCGCTGCTCAGGTCTTTAATTACCGATACGATAGCGGTATTATCATCCAGCACTTCAATAAGCTGCGCGCTAATATCAATACTGTATATTTCAAGATTGCCACTGCTGTGGGTTTGCAGATCGTCCTGTTTTGTTATGAGGTGCCCGTTGTGGTTGGTAAATATAAGGCCATCTGCAAGCAAGGAATTTAACTCCCCAATATTGCTGCTTTTCATGGCTGTTATAAGGCGTCCTTCAAGGGCTTCAATTTGTGATTTGGTATCCATTTTAGTTGGTTTTTAGCATTTTAAATATGTTGGGGTAATCGGTAACAAAACCGTCATCATCGGTAGTTATAAGCGCGCTGAAATCATCGTCTGTATTTTCATACAGCCAGCTGTTGCCGCCTTTTTTTATATAACGCTGCACTTTGTGGCTTATGGTATTCTCAAGCACATCAAAGTAAACTACGCTTATTTCCTGAGGCTCGCCTTCAGTAAAATTAAGCGAACGTATGGGCAGCGTATTAGTAAATGGCGTAAGCGAAATATCTACAAAAACCGCTTCACCAAAGTCAGCACAATCGGCACCGGTTTTATCACTCCATATCGCTCCGTTACGAGTGTAAGCGTAGTGGTACTCTTCCTGGCCAAGAGTATAGCGGATGTCTACTTCCAGTACCTCGCCGTTAGCATTAAGCTTTAAAAAATATTCGGTATTCACTGGTAGCTTACCGGCCCAGCCCTCTATTTCGCTGCGAATAATAACCTCACTGCCATGATAGTGTACCAGGCAGTGCTCTTCGGTATCATATAGCAATCCTTTCCATACAAAGCTTTTTTGCATAACTGTATTTTACCGCAAGTTAACTAAAATTACGAAATCTTTGATTAGGCATCTGAGAAAGGTTTATACAAAAAATCCGCCTGCTACGGGCGGATTTAATAACTTTCTATTTTTCTTATTACCTGCTCTTCATATACCCTATTCGTTGGTTACTGCTGTTAACCAGCGCACCCCCATTTGCCACATATATCTTCTTATTAGTATCTGCGTCAGAAAACATCATTGCGTACCCATTACGGTCAGATTTATATAATTTTCCTATCAGGTATACCCGGCTGTCTTCCACCTGCACGAGGTTTCCTTTTGTAGTAAGATAGTACTGCCCGTGCGGGTCTTCGGTAAAATATACATCAGAACGCACGTTAGCAGTAATGCTGCGCTGCAGGCCTTTAGGAGTGGCCACATCATGTGTTGCAACAACATGCGTTTGTTGGGGCGTGGGAATATAAGGTGCCGGTTTCGGTTTGGCAGCTGCCTGCGCTACAACACTTTTTTTAACCGGTACACTTGCAGCCACAGCCGTATTACGCTGGCTCGCTATTGTAGTGGCAGGCGCGGCGATGGTTTTGCCCACATCGCCCGCGTTACCCCAGCCGCTTGCTATAAACGAAAGCCTGTCGCGCTTAGGCGGGTGTGTTTTAGAGCCGTTAGGCGACGATATAATTGCCATAACTGCCTGTGAGTCGGGTAGTGAGGCGCCCATTTTATGCAGTACAAAACCGCTGAACTCATCGGCGTCAAGCTCAGTTTGAGGGCGCGACCCTACATTATCAAGCGTATGCCCGTTAAGGTGGTGGCCTATTTCGTGCGCCAGTATGCTTATGGCTGCCCAGTTAGTTCCGGTAGACGCGTTTATTTTGTCCATAAAATCAGCGTTGTAGAGTATAAAGCGCTTACCGTTTAGCATAACGGCAGCAGCATTAGGCACATTGGCAGCGCGTAATTCAAAATTAGGCTTGAGGCCAATTACCGCCATCATCTTACTAACAACCTTTTGGGCAGTGGGGCCCGATTTAAAGGTGTTAATATCGCCCGTAACCTCTTCGCCATAGTAACTGCACATGTGTGAATATTTAAGCGGTGCAAAACTCTTTTGTGCCAGCGCCGGCACCATGCAGCACAATGCTGCGATAAACATGCAGATTTTTATGCTTCTCATAGGTCATTCAGGTTAAAGTGTGTAACTATAACCTCTAACGCAAATAAAAAGCCAAAAAGTATTTTGTAAGGGATTTAGGGAGAATATTTAACATTCTGATGATTATTGCAACAACCTCCATACAATAAATAGAAACAGGCCTACAAATATTAGTAGACGTATCAGCAGCCTAAAATATGCCCTTTGCCGGTCTGCAGCGCTATATGAATTTACAATGCGCCCGTCCGGCAACGTTTTCTTAGCAGTATAAATGGCATATGAAGCAAAAAAACCACCGCTCAATGCACCTGACTTTTCCGGTTGCGCCAGTTGATCAAGTCTTTCAGCACGCTGTCTTTGTTCAAAAGCTTCATCTACGGGCTTACCTCTTTCTTTAAGCAGTTTTTTTGCCAGAAGATAATCAAATTCATTCCACTCGTCTTTTTTGAGTATCAGGTCGTGTAACTCTTCATCCGTAAAATCTAAAAGATAATAACCTTTGGACACATTCGCTATTTGCGTTTCAGCTAACTGTTCAATGTATGCCTGGGCTTTCTCAAAATTTTTATAGTGAATTTTTATTGCATATTCCTTTTGAAACTCGCCGCTAAAATTACTGTCAAGCCCAGAGGAAACTTCGACAACTTTAGCAGGAATTTCATCCGTTTCAAGAAGCGCTTTAAGGGCTTCGGCTTCCGTTTTAAAAGCATAGGTTTTAAAAACACGTATTTCAGCGTCCATATCATTTGGTTTTTATACTCTGGTAAAAGTAATAAAGCAAAACACAACCTGTATATTAAATGCCTATTTTTCCCTACTTTTACGCTTTAGCAATATAACACACAAATGCCCGAAACCCTTATCCTTTTATTAGCCTTTATCATCGCTTTAGCATTAGGCGTTTTTATCGGAAAAATCATTTTTACATCAAAGGCCGCTGCCGATACTAAAGTATTTGAAGAACGGCACATAAGCCAGCTTACGCTTATAGAACAGCTAAAGGCGCAGGCAGCCAATGAAAAACTAACTACCGATAAGCAACTCGCCCAGCTACAAACGGAACGCGACACCATCCGCCAGAGTAAAGACGCCTTGAGCGTACAGCTTACCAAAAAGGAGGCCGACTTTGATAACCTCCTGGAGCGTATGCGCGAGCAACGCCTTGAGACCGAAGAGTTACGTGAAAAATTTACCAAAGAGTTTGAGAACCTTGCCAATAAGATACTGGAGGAAAAATCGACCAAGTTTACAGAGCAAAATCAGCAGAACCTGAAAACTATTTTAGGCCCGCTTGCCGAGAAAATACACCTTTTTGAACGCAAGGTTGAAGATACCCACAAGGAAAGCATCGACTACCACGCCGCACTACGCCAGCAGATTATTGGCCTTAAAGAAATGAACGAGGCCATGAGCCGCGAAACGCTTAACCTTACCCGTGCCCTTAAGGGCGATACCAAGATGCAGGGCAACTGGGGCGAACTGATACTGGAGCGCGTGCTCGAAAAATCGGGGCTGGAAAAAGGCCGTGAATATTATGTGCAGCAAAGCCATGCTACCGAAGAAGGCACCCGCATACTGCCCGACGTGGTGATAAACCTGCCCGACGGCAAAAAAATGATTGTAGACAGTAAGGTATCGCTGGTATCATATGAGCGCTACATAAACGCTGATGACGACCCACTGCGCATGGTGCACCTTAAAGAACATGTAAACAGCATACGCCGCCATATCGACCAGCTTAGTGCCAAAAACTACCACGACCTGTACAGTATGGAAAGCCCTGACTTTGTGTTGCTTTTCATACCGATGGAACCGGCTTTTGCCGTAGCCCTGACTGAAGATACCACCCTGTACAACAAGGCCTTTGAACGCAATATTGTTATTGTTACGCCCAGTACACTACTTGCTACCTTACGTACTATAGACAGCATGTGGACCAACCAGAAACAGCAGGAAAACGCAGTGGAGATTGCCCGCCAGGCCGGTGCGCTCTATGATAAATTTGAGGGATTTGTGGGCGACCTCATCAACGTGGGCAAAAAAATGGAGGAAGGTAAAAAAGCCTACGAAGGTGCCATGGGCAAGTTGGTACAGGGCAAAGGCAACATAATAGTGTCTATAGAAAAACTTAAGAAAATGGGCGCCAAGGCAAAAAAGGCGTTACCCGAAAACATACTGAACCGGGCACTTCAGCAGGATGAGGATGCTTTATTAGAAAACGACCCAAATGAATTACTTAACTGATGAAACACAATATAACGGCCTCCGGGCACAGGAAAGCGAGCGCATCAAAAGTAACTATATCTGAACTGATGCTGCCCAGCCACCAGAACTTCAGCGGAAAGATACATGGGGGCTACATCCTTATGCTGATGGACCAGATAGCCTTTGCCGCGGCCTCGCGCTACAGCGGCTCATATTGCGTTACGGCCAGTGTAGATACGGTAGATTTCCTGAACCCCATAGAAGTAGGCGAACTCGTAACGCTAAAAGCGTCTGTAAACTATGTGGGCAACAGCAGCATGATTGTAGGCATACGGGTAACCTCAGAAAACATACAAACCGGTGTAGAAAAACATTGCAATTCCTCTTACTTTACCATGGTTGCAAAAGACGCAGAAGGTAATACCGTGAAAGTACCTCCTATGGAACTTAACACCTATACCGAAGTACGCCGATTTTACAGTGCCCTTAAGCGTGTGAGCCTTAAAAAAGAGCGCAACCGCCATGAAGAAACATTCGACCATAAAAGCCAGGAAGCAATTGACGGCCTTAGCGCATATCGTATAAAGCTGGCGCTTGAAAAACCATAAAGTTGTATATATTTGCGCTTTACTTAATTGCGAAACCTCCGAATGAAAAATTTTTACGGGCTTATCCTTTTAATATTCTTAACTTTAATTACGTCCTGCAGCAGCGGGGACAGTAGCGCAGAGTACACGCCCCTGCCAGAATCGCCTGTAGTTATGGACCTCGCCGCCGTGCCTTATGCCAGCCTTAGCGATTATAACTTCTTTGAGGGAGAAATTAAAAACCTTGAGCCCGTGTATGGCGTACTGCCGTATGACCTTAACAGCAGCCTTTTTACCGATTATGCAAAGAAAAAACGCTTTGTATGGATGCCCGAGGGCGCTAAAGCTACTTATGCTGAAGACGGTAAGGTGCTCGACTTTCCGGTAGGTACTGTACTGATAAAAACATTTTACTATGATGCGATTGAAGAAGGCGGGGAAACCGACCTGGTAGAGACGCGCCTGATGATAAAAAAGGAAACAGGCTGGATTTTTGCCGATTACGTTTGGAATGAAGATAAAACCGCTGCGGTTTTAAGCACGCAACACAGCGGCCACCGCCTTGTAAAGTGGGTACAGGATGGCGAGGTAAGGCAAACGTATTATAAAATTCCCGCCACTATACAGTGCACGCTGTGCCATACCGTAAATGGCCAGGCTACAGCCATAGGGCCGAAGCCGCAAAACCTGAATAAAAATTATACGTATGCCGATGGGGTTAAAAACCAGTTGGCTAAATGGGTAGAATTGGGCTACCTTGATACCGCTCCCCAAAACATAGTAAGCACTGTAGACTGGACAGACACGTCTAAACCCTTGGAACTCCGCATGCGCTCCTACCTAGATATTAACTGCGCCCACTGCCATACCAACGGTACCTACTGTGGGTACACACCTATGAACCTTGCTTTCAACAAAACTACTACACCACAAAACTTTGGCATTTGCCGGGAACCGATAGATTTTGTAACCGGAGACCAGCAATATATTGTAAAAGGCGGCGATGTGGAAGGTTCGCTCATGCACTTTCGCATGACTACTAATATCCAAAGCGAAATGATGCCGCTTATAGGCCGTACCGTTATTGATGACCAAGCAGCACAAATGATAGAGCAGTGGATAAACAGCCTGCCACATACCTGCGAATAATGTTATATTTTTTTAAATAAAACAAGTTTTGTTGGAAAAACTAATATTTTAACACTTTACATCATCAATTCTATTTTTAACTAATAATATTCACATATATTTGCAGAGACACACACAACATCTTGCAAATAATGAAATTACACAGAGTTACCTTACCTTTTGCTGCTTTTCTGCTCCTCGCGGGCACTATGTTTTCCTGCGGTTCAGACGATTCATCAGAATATAAACAGGTGTCGCCTGTGGTGGCCGACCTGACCGTAGTACCCTACCCCAAGCTTAGCGATTATCATTTTTTTGAAGGGGATATGAAAAACCTTGAGCCCGTTTATAAAGTTATCCCATATGACCTTAACAGCGGGCTTTTTACCGATTATGCCCATAAAAAAAGGTTCATCTGGATGCCGGAGGGTGTAAAGGCAACATATAACGGCGACGGAAAGGTACTGGAGTTTCCCACCGGTACAATTTTGATAAAAAACTTTTATTACGATAATGTACAGCCGGATAATACAACACGGATAATTGAAACCCGGCTGATGATACGCAAAAGCACGGGCTGGATATTTGCCGATTACATTTGGAATACTGAGCAAACTGAGGCTTATTTTAACCTGGATGGAGGGCATACACCTGTTACCTGGATGGAGGGCGCAGAGCAAAAAACTACTAATTACCGCCTGCCGCCTGAAACCGAATGCTTTACCTGCCACAAAAAACAGGAAACAATTGCTGCAATTGGCCCCAAGCCGCAAAACCTCAACAAAAATTATCTCTATGCCGATGGGGTGCAAAACCAGCTGTCGCGGTGGGTACAGGAAGGGTATCTTAATGAAGCACTGCCGCAGCAGATAGTTAGTACAGCCGACTGGACAGATACTTCGCTACCCTTAGACCTGCGCGTGCGCTCTTACCTCGATATTAACTGCGCTCACTGCCATAGTGATGGTGCCCATTGCGATTACAGGCCCATGCGGTTTGCCTTTAGCGAAACTTCGCTGCCTTCAAACCTGGGTATTTGTGTACCACCAGAGGAAAACATAAACAATTCGCTTACCTATATCGTAGCAAAAAAGAATGCGCTGCGCTCTGTAATGCGCTACCGTATTAACACTACCGACCCCGCGCAAAGGATGCCTATACTGGGACGCACCATAGTACATACCGAAGCCGTAGCCATGATAGAACTATGGATAAACAGCATGGACGCGCCGTGCCCGTAACACTAAACAGACAAAAACACGCATATGAAACACTCACTTACTATTGCCTTTTTATGCTTTGGCTTTACAAGCATAAATGCCCAGCAAACCTGTGCTACTGCCATACCGGTAACACCGGGCATATATAATGTAACTCTTGCCCCGGCCAGCCAGGTACCTTCGCCAATATGTACCCAGGGTTCTAACAACACGCCAGACAAGGGAGCCTGGTATAGGTATACCCCCGCGGCAACTGCGGCAACTGTTACCGCTACAGTAAGTACACTGATACCGGGCTATCCTGAGCGCGACACCCGTGTGCATATATATTCAGGCACATGCGACAACCTGCTGTGCGTGGGAGGCGACGACGACAGCGGTGGCGGTCCGGCCTATACTTCTATTGCAGCATTTACGGCAGTAGGTGGAACCACCTACTATATAGCGTTTGATAACAACTGGAATAGCGAAGACTTTAGCTTTAACCTTAGCGAATCTATATATATACCCCAGGATTTTACTGACCAGTTTATAACACTGGACGGTTACAGGAAATGGTGCATTGCAGACCTTAATGGCGATTACCTTGATGATATTGTAGCATCGGGTGCAAACTTTGTAAACGTATTATATCAAAATAATGGCAGCCCCGGTTTTACCGCAGCAACACTAACCGCGCCGGCAATAGACAACATGACCGACTGGAGCATAGCCGCCGGCGATTATGACGGTAATGGCTTTAACGACCTGCTGTATGGCAGCGGTAGCGGTGCAAGTTTACTGTTAGCTAATGATACCGGTACGGCATTTACCACTGAGCTTATCACACCCTTATCTATTTTTTCGCAGCGTTCTAATTTTGCAGATGTAAATAATGACGGCAAACTCGATGCCTTTGTATGCCACGACTTAGGCCCGAACGTATGCTTTATTAATGATGGCAACGGTGGCTTTGCCTTTCAGCAGGGTGGTATGGGCGACTGGCCCAGTGGTGGAAATTATGGCTCTATATGGGTTGATTATGACAATGATGGCGATAGCGACCTCTTTATTGCAAAATGCCGCGGTGGTGCCGATGAGGCCGCGCTGGACGAAATGCACCGGAACAATGGCGACGGCACATTTACTAACGTAGCGGAAGAAGCCGGATTTTCTGACCTGCACCAGTCCTGGAGCAGTGCGTGGGGCGATTATGATAACGATGGCGATATGGATGTAATGATAGGCAACAGCGCGGGCGCCTTTGGTACTGCCGACCCTAATGACCCCTTAAACGCGCACAAGCTGATGCGCAATAACGGCGACGGCACTTTTACAAATATTACCCAGGGCTCCGGTTATGATATTTTTACAACCCCCAGCCTGGTACATGTGGCGCACGACTTTAATAACGATGGTTTTATAGACATTTTTGGCGGAGGCCACAGCATTATGTTCAATAACGGTGATATGACCTTTTCGCCAAAAATTATCCCTGCAGACAGCGGCCCTATAGGCGACCTTAACAACGATGGGTTCCTGGACATACAGAATGATAACCATATTTACTTTAATACTCCTAACGAAAACCACTGGATAAAAATAGAACTGGAAGGTACCGAAAGCAACCGCAACGGCATAGGCGCACGGGTAGAAGTGCATGCCACGGGGGCTCCCTGGGGCAATACACAAATACGCGACGTAAAAAGCGGCGACGGCTTTTGGTATATGAGTTCGCTAAACACATATTTTGGCCTTGGTGCTGTTAATGCTATAGACAGCGTGGTTATTAAGTGGCCCTCAGGCGTTGTAGATACTGTTACAGCCCCCGCCCTAAACCACAGCCTGCGTGTGGTAGAAGGCAGTACGCTGGGCATTAAGCAAAATAATACAACTGCGTTTACCGTATACCCTAATCCTGCAAAAGATGTGCTTACTATACACACAACAGCATCGTTTGAGCCGGTTAAGGCAAGGATTTATACTATAGATGGTAAAGTGGCGTGGTCCGGCAGTATAACCGGCAGCAAAATACCAGTACAGCAACTACAAAAAGGCACGTATATACTTACACTTCAGGATGTACAAGGCAAACAGCACAGTATTAAATTTATTAAAGGATAAAAACAATAAGGGCCGCAAATTGCGGCCCTTATTACTTATAAATTGAAATCTTATTTTGCGGAAACATCAACCGTGTTAGCCTCGGCTATTTTTTTATACGTGCCGTTTTCCAGCTTCTCACGGATGGCTTCATACGCGGTAAGCGTCTGGTCTATATCATCTTTGTTATGCGTAGCGGTAGGTATCATCCTAAGCAGTATAATTCCCTTAGGGATAACCGGATATACCACAATACTTAAGAAGATGCTGTAGTTTTCCCTAAGGTCGTTTACAAGTGCCATGGCTTCGGGTATGCTACCCTCAAGATATACGGGGGTAACACAGGTATTGGTATCGCCTATGTTAAAGCCTTTTTCTTTAAGGCCGCCCTGCAGGTAGTTTACATTTTCCCACAGCTTGTCTTTCAGTTCCGGCGTAGTACGCAGCAGGTCAAGGCGCTTAAGGGCACCTTTAACCAATAGCATGGGCAGCGCCTTGGCAAACATCTGGCTGCGCAGGTTATATTTTAAAAAGTCGATAACATCCTTATCGGCAGCTACAAACGCGCCTATACTGGCCATAGATTTAGCAAACGTGCTAAAGTACACATCTATACCATCCTGGCAGCCCTGCTCCTCGCCTGCCCCGGCACCGGTGGCACCAAGCGTACCAAAACCGTGTGCGTCGTCTACCAAAAGGCGGAAGTTATATTTTTCTTTAAGGGCTACAATTTCTTTCAATTTGCCCTGCTGGCCGCGCATACCAAAAACACCTTCGGTAATTACCAGTATGCCGCCGCCTGTGGTTTCGGCCATGTTAGTGGCGCGCTCCAGGTTTTTTTCAATGCTTTCTATATCGTTGTGCTTGTAGGTAAAGCGCTTGCCCATGTGCAGGCGCACACCATCTATAATACAGGCGTGGCTGTCTACATCATATACTATTACATCATTTTTGCTTACAAGTGCATCTATAGTGCTTACCATGCCCTGGTAGCCAAAGTTTAAAAGATATGCCGATTCCTTCTTAACAAAGGCCGCAAGTTCCTGCTCCAGCTGTTCGTGAAATGTGGTATGGCCGCTCATCATACGGGCGCCCATTGGGTAAGCCGCGCCATATTCGGCGGCAGCCTCGGCATCAACCTGGCGTACTTCCGGGTGGTTTGCAAGGCCCAGGTAATCGTTTATACTCCAGTTTATTACCTCTTTACCATGAAACATCATGCGGTTACTAAGGGGGCCTTCCAGCTTAGGGAAGACATAATAACCCTCTGCCTGTGAAGCCCACATGCCCAGCGGGCCTTTATTTTTTTGAATCCTTTCGAACAGATCTTTTATCATAAATCAAAAATTTACTTGTCGTAATTTAAAAACGCACCAAAAGTAATTATTAAATTGCTATCATCATAATAATTTTAACTTCTTATGGCAGGCAAGGTTATTAATTTAAGCTAATAACACCGACAAGGGGACTGTTTTTAAAAAAAATTATGAAAACGTTAGCGTTAACAATATTTTTTTTAGATTTACCCCATCACAATCAAAAACAATTATAGATGGACGCTCAGAAAGTAGACATGTACTTAATGGCAAACGCCAAAAATTTTAGCCCTGCCCACATAAATTTTATCCGCGAAAGGCTACAGGCGGCAGACGACTCTAAATGGGGCCTTATAAACAGTGTAGACCTTAAAGACCCTACCACAGTACTTATCATTTCAATATTTGTGGGTTACCTTGGTATAGACCGTTTTATGATAGGCGATACAGGCCTTGGCATAGGCAAGCTGTTAACGGGCGGCGGTTGTGGTATATGGGCTATTGTTGACTGGTTCCTTATACAGGATGCAACACGCCAAAAAAATATGGAAAAATTACAAATGTACCTATAATGTAATGAGCAGGACCAGGCTATACCTGTTATTGGCTACATTAACTACACTTGGTTATGCGTATTTGGCCTACAGCCTATATTTCAGTCACAGCCATGTTGGTATAACAATTTGCCCAATAAAGAATATAACAGGTATACCCTGCCCTTCCTGCGGCACCACACGCGCTGTAATAGCTATAATAAATGGCCATTTTAGCGAAGCCGCCTTAATAAACCCTCTGGGCTACTTAGCCGTCGTTGCTACGGCAGTACTGCCGGTATGGTTATCATACGACCTGCTTTTACAAAAAGAAACACTGCGGGTTAGCTATAATAAAGCAGAAAATTATATAAAAGGCAGCAAAATATTTATCGCGCTTGCCGCGTGCCTTATGCTTACTAACTGGATATGGAACATTTATAAAGGCTTATGAACAATACCCACCCTACCCTGCAGCCCTATGAATATGAAGCGGCAAGCAATGCCTACCTCATGTCATTGGCAGCAGCAGTTGCAGGTTTACCCCTGCCCATTATAAATGTTATTGCGGCGGTAAT
>Ga0247803_1000911_pt1 | contig 15616 bp, 20 predicted proteins | sample UWRJL014104B1_FD_180928 | JGI IMG/M metagenome (GOLD analysis project Ga0247803, IMG submission 180928) | Plant litter microbial communities from Arlington Agricultural Research Station in Wisconsin, United States - UWRJ-L014-104B-1 | ecosystem: Environmental > Terrestrial > Plant litter >...
ATTTAATCTATAAAAAGATGAGCAAAAAAATTGTATTAATAACAGGAACAAATAGTGGATTTGGCTGGTTAACAGCTAATAGCGTTGCAGCACTGGGGCATAAAGTTTATGCTACAATGAGAGATACAGATGGCAAGAATGCAGATAAAGCAAAAGCCCTTGCAGAGGTAGAAAATATAACCGTTCTGGATGTCACAGTAACTGACGATGCCAGTGTAAAAAATGCTTTTGACACCATTATCGCTAAAGAAGGAAGAATTGATGTATTGGTAAACAATGCAGGTGTTACCATGTTCGGTGTTGCAGAAAGCGCTACTCCTGCCGATGTTCAGCGAATATTCGATGTTAATGTGATCGCACCATGGAGATTGATAAAATTGGCATTACCAGTTATGCGTCAACAATCAGAAGGTTTGATTATCAATATTTCGAGCGGGCAAGGAAGATTCTCTTTTCCTTTTTCAGCAGTATATGCTTCTTCAAAGTTCGCTTTGGAAGGATTAAGCGAAGCACTGCACTATGAAGTAAGACCGTTAGGTGTGGATGTAGCAATCGTTCAACCTGGAGCTTTCCCTACCGAAATGGCTCAAAAAGTGCAACTTGGTTCAGACACATCAGTTGTTGATGGTTATGGAGCGATAGCTGAAGTTCAAAATAAAATGTTCGGTGCTATCGGTCAGCTGTTTGAGACTGTAAAACCAAATCCGCAAGATGTTGCAGATGCAGTTGTAAACTTAATCAGTTTACCAAAAGGACAAAGGCCATTAAGAACAGTAGTTGACCCAGGCACAGGTGAAATTGTTGAAGCGGCTAACGACGCTGTAAAAATTGAACTGGAGAAAGGCTTACAAGCATTCGGATTGGGAGACCTTATATAGTATCCTGGCATTTGCACGTACTTTGCTTTGGGAATATCCCAAAGCAAAGTACGTTAATTATCAAATTAGTAATAAATCCCTTCTTATTTTTAGGCCATTAGTGTAGATCTACATTTATCAGGTTATGCGCGCTGTTCCCATTATTTGTTGTTTTACCTTTTGTTCCTGCAACTGCAAATTTTGAATCTGTATTTATTTGCAATGAAACCGCTGCGTACCTAAAGGTAGCGGGAATTTTAGGGACTGTAATTGTGATGGTTACCTTCCGGCCATGCTGCAGAACTTTTGTTTTAACCCGGTCTTTAAGCCAAACATATTCATAAACCTGCTGCCATGGTGCCATCCATAATTGATCACTACCACTTACACCATACCGGTTCTCCAGGCTGGTCATTAAGTATTTAAACTCGGGATATAGTAAACTGATTGACCAGAGATTTCCATTACCCACGTTATGTGTAAACGCATTGTACCATATTGGCTGAGATAGGTGTATAAGGGAATCCATTTTATTTAAATTTCTATCCACTTGCCTAAAATCTACACTATCTTTATTACTACTGAACAAATCCCGGGCATAAATCATTCTTTGTAAGTCGACCGTTTCCCCTACCGGAATTACAGGCCCTTTGCCCACATAAGAAGCAACAGAAAACGCGCCCGCAGAAAATGCTTCACTTTCATACTCTTTTTCATATCCAGGATCGTGCTCACCTCCGGGTACTATAAATTGAGATAGTTGAAAACCGAGTTCCTTTTTAACAACCCGGATATTTTCTGACACCTCATTTCCGATAGCTGTGCCATGTTTTGTTCGATGCAGATAGCCGTGATTTATCATGTCCCAACCGGACTGATAGAGTTCCTTTACCTCTTCCCAGGATAGGCGGGCACGGTTATCTGGATGGTCGTAAACAATACCTCCATTTAATGCAACTGCTAATCTAAAGGGAATTTTATTTCCGCAACCATCGCTGTAGAACAAACCGCTGGAAACTTTACCATCGCCACCAGAATCACTATGGTATTCGTCTGGAAGAGAGGGACTAACCACACCACCATTTAACAATGGATAAGCGCACGTATAGGCAGATCGATAACCATCATCTAGTGTAAAGCTGAATGCCATTTGTTTATTATACTTTAAAGGCGCAGGTTTTACCGATATTTTGGAAGCAGATTCTAACTTCAACTCTATAACAACCGTCTGCTGCGCCATTGAGAGTTGATAACAAAAAAACAGGATAAAGAAAGCTGCGAGGCTTTTAAGATTTTTCATACAGACTGCAATTTTAAGTTTTTCACCAATGCCATACAGAATTGTCTAACGCAAGATAGGAACCTATCACAAAGCAGCACATAAGTTATCCCGCTCCAGGAGATCGAAAACTTCAAGAACGCCTGTAACCTGCACAGCTTCCTTCATATAAGTTTGCCGATTAAAATAAGCGACTGCCTCTATTTCATTACCGGGCACAATATTTTGATCTATTTCATATAAAAAACAATCCTGTTCCATCATCAGTTGTTCCTTCTCGCCATATGCTTCTACACTAATATGGCAATAGAATTTTAATCTATCAGGATCGACATCCATATTCAGCTCCTCTTTAACTTCTCGTCGAAGTGCCTGAACTGCTGTTTCATTTGCATCAATCTTCCCACCTGGCAGGTACCACGCTTTTTTATTCTTACTAAAAGCTAAAAGTATTTTGTTGTCCTTTAATGCGATCAATCCTACAGTAGGTAGCTTAGTCATGGTAAACATCTATACTTCTTCTTTTGATATCCATTTACTGGCAGCCGGAGCCTCGTAATTTTCCATTTTATTAAGTAAATCTTCAATATTATCACTAGATAATAGCATTTGCTGATTAACTACTTTCAGAAACCCCTTTTTTACCATAGTTTCTACCAGCGCTAACAATTCATCATAAAACCCGTTGATATTTAAAATTCCAATTGGCTTTTTATGCAGGCCAAGTTGCGCCCAGGTCAGCATCTCAAAAAACTCCTCTAACGTACCAAAACCTCCGGGCAAAGTAATCACACCATCAGTAAGATCATTCATTTTGGTTTTACGCTCATGCATAGTTTCTACCAAAATTAATTCCGTTAACCCCTGATGTGCAATTTCTTTGTTTTGTAAAAAATGAGGCAGCACACCAATTACTTCTCCTTCATTTTCGATTGCCCCGTCTGCAACAGCCCCCATTAAGCCAACATTAGCACCACCATAAACCAACCCTATACTCCTTTCAGCTAAGGTTTTACCTAACAAATAAGCTTGCAGTTCATACTCTTTTTCAGTTCCAAAACTAGAACCGCAAAACACAGTTATCCTTTTCATCTATCTTTAATATTTACTTTTTCAATTATCACTGGCACTAATATAACAGGATTTTTCTGCAGCAGGCTTAGAAAAAACTATCATTCCAGGCAAATTTATGAAATTATATTTAAGGGTACTTTTAGATTGAGTAAACACAAGAGGTGTAAATACAAGTTTCAAATTATTTTACAAATTGTCATTACATACCGCTATGCAGTTCCTTTAAATTGTATGTGCAGTTAACTAACTCCTGTTTTTTTTCCATCTATATAATAATAAGCTCTGGTAAATGGAATAAATACCTGATTTTTACTGTTAATCCTATAAAATAGCGTAACATGTGCACCTTCTAATTTTCTAAATCAGTGATCTACGGAAAGAAGCGCTATATTGCTTATTCCGTGCATTTATGCGCTGGCTACCCATAAATACGTATATCAAAATGAAACAAACACTTGAATTTTTAAACGGCTTAAAAAGTTATAACACAGTGAATTGGGTGCAGGATAATAGCAACCAATACGAAGATGCCAGAGCCGAAGTGTTAGAATTAGCAAGAGAAGTTATATTGTCATTATCAACATTCGACGAATCTTTAGATCCTGACAAGAACCCTGCACTTTTCTTAAACCAAATACTAAGAGATACCCGAAAAAGCAAAAATAAGGATCCGTACCTCACCTATTTTACGCTACGAATCTCTCCACTGGGAAACAATGGTAATGAGCCGATATACCACATCCACATCGAACCCGGAGCAAGTTTTATCAGTATCGCCTATTGGGAACCCGACATTTTTGGTCTGCAGGTGATGAGAAATTATATTACCAAAAACCTGAATGAATTTGAGAACATCATTGAGAATGCAGTATTTAAGAAATTGTTTCTGCTGGAGAATTCAAAATCAATGCAAACGCTTCCAAAAGGTTACCATCCAGGAGCACCAGCAGAAAAATATATAAAATTAAAGAGTTACGAATTTTCGATGCCTATTAGTGACCAGGAATTAATCGATAAAAACATAGTATCATCTATTCAAGCTTCATTTGAATCTGGCTATCCTTTAATCCGTTTTTTTCGCAAGGGGCTTGGTCTAATGCTGATTTAAAATGTTTTCCTTTGCTCCGGAGCCTAAACAGTATAATCAATTGAACTCATATGCGCTTCGCCCATACGTTCTCCATAAATAGGGAATTTAACTTACCTCAGCACAGGCATAGCGAAAGATTTATTCTTTAGAAATATTAATCCTACCGTATTGTATGCACGTTTGCGTTCATGTAAAGTATAAATAATTGACTGATATAATCCGAAGCAAAAAACATATTAAATGGCAATGCTAAACAATTACCCTGTGTTTACGCTTGTATATACAAATAATATGATGATGATTGAAAAAGATAAGATAAATACAGACCTGGATAAATTCATAAAAGTTTTTGATCCGAACAAATACAAGATTTTGCGGACAGGTATTGAGGTGAGAGGAATCAGTGACATCCATAGGAATATTACCATCGCTAAACAACTGATAGAAAAGATGAAATTAAAACTATCAATCAGGCATACTGCAGAGATGACCACCTATGGAGGGTTTGAAGTACTAACGCAGTAATAATTCCATTAGTAATAGATCTCTTTAGAGATCTTTGCCTGCAAACAGACATTTAATCATAATGTACAAAAAGGAGTAATCTTTATGATCTCCTTTTTGTACTCTTTTTAAACCTGCGGTTGTACCATAAGATATGACCAGTAAACCGATGATCTTGCACACTTCGTACAACATGCCCCCAAATACGATGCGCCGAATAGCAATCTCCGAATTTCCTGAAGATATCCAACTGCACTCACCCGCTACCGGATGGCGGATAGCTTTTAAATAGTTGAAATTTATTTTTTTCTAATTTTATTTTAATCTAAACATTCAAATTACAATTGAGTTATATACTAAATGAATTTGATGTATAGTTATGAAGGTGCTTATAGTTGATGATAATTTAGCGATTTTAGAAATATTAACAATTCTTATCGAAGATGATGGACATATTGCCAGGGCAATTGACGATGCAGCAGAGTTTTTTAAGACTGTTGATACCTTTCGGCCGGATTTAATTTTGCTTGATATTATGCTGGGTATATACGACGGCCGTCAATTGTGTACAGATCTAAAGTCCAATGAAAAGACCAAAAATATACCTGTGGTATTGATTTCTGCAAGCCACTCACCCAATGCTATTGACGGAAAGCAATTGCAACCAAACGGTTTTATCCCAAAACCTTTTGATATCAGTGAAGTGACCAGAATAGTAAATACCTTTTCTTAAAAAAATGATTGCTTTGTAGCGCTATCACCTGTCAGTTTCTCCACCAATTTTAATACCTCTGGCCGATCAAAGGGTTTAGCGATAAAACCCTCGCAATTTCCTGTCAAAAGATTTTATCTACCATACCTGCAACCTCATAACCCTTCTCGCTAAAGATTATTTTAAAAATATCCAGTATTTCCCGATCATCTTCCAGAATTAATATTCTCTTCAGAAATATAATTTTTCTTGCACTATAAACGATATATATAGAATATCTTTAGACCTGCAGGAACATCTAACAATACTCACAAAGGCAGTAAAAAAAACACCTTGCATTTAAAAACAACTAATTTTTTTAGCACAATAGAATTGTTAGAAATAACGCATCTCCTAAAACTAATTAGCGTCTCATATGTAGAGATACCGCTAATAAAATAACCAGATCAATTAGGAACCTAATGACAAGATCATTTCCAGACCATGAATAATTTAGATTTAAACGCAGATAACGAAAACCCTTTTCTTGGACAGATTCGTTCTGATGACCACTATTACAGGTCTATCATTGAGAACAATTCTTTTTACATGATAAAAACGGATCTGGAAGGCAGATATACTTATATGAACCCTTTTTTTTGCCAGAATTTCCGTATTGATCCGGAGCACTGGTTAGGCGAACCGTCAATTAACCTTATCATCCCCGCAGATCATCAGGCATGTATAGATACCGTTCATCAATGCTTTGCTACACCTGGGGAATCTCACTGGGTGATTTTGCGTAAACCTCATCATACCGGGATCGTCTCTACCCAATGGGAATTTAAAGTTGTTCAGGATCAATCGGGCAATCCATTTGAAGTGCTGTGTATTGGCCATGATATTACTTCATTGATACTTAGACAACAAGAATTGCAGAACCTTGTAGATGTTACTGCAGAACAAAATAAAAAATTACTAAACTTCACTTATATCATTTCACATAACATCCGGTCGCACGTAGCTAATATCATAGGTATTATCAACCTTAATGATGATGGTGATGCAGATGATAAAGCAACCAGCTGGAACATTATTAAAAAAAGTATCGCGGGGCTGGATTCCACAATACATAATTTGAATGATATTATCAATATTCAGACAAATACCAACTTACCGATTCGCAGAATATATGTTAAAGAAGAAATTATCCGGATCAGTGATAGTATAAAAATCTTGTTTGATAAAGCAGAAACGAATATTAATTATCATTTCGATGATTCTGTATATCTGGATACAAACGCTGCCTATTTAGAAAGCATTGTACTCAATCTATTGACGAATGCATTAAAGTATAAATCGCCACAGAGGCCTTTAGAAATTGATTTATCATGTGAACAGAAAGGCGATTTTAAAGTCTTCATCTTCAGGGACAATGGTATTGGGATCGATCTGGAAGCAAATGGCGATAAGGTTTTCGGAATGTATAAAACATTTCATGGAAATGCTGATGCCAAGGGAATGGGTCTTTTTATTATCAAAACACAAATAGAAGCATTGGGTGGTAAAATTGAAGTTAAAAGCATTGTAGGTGAGTCGACTACCTTTAAGGTATTTTTCAAAGATAATAACGATCGAACTGCAACCGGCGATTAATAGGCTAACCAATTTGCGGCAGCCCATTTGCTACCGCTCTTTATCAAATTATAAACCAGCTAAAGTCAATTCAAATATGGACAAAACCACTATGGTTTTACAGCAGGCGGTTTGATATTTGCAGCAGTAGATCAGCTATTCGAGGCAGCACCAAGGAGTGGGAAATCAGGCACCTATAGAAAATACCTGTTTAATGCTTTATCTGAAATGCTAAACAGAGTTGATATATTACAAGACGACTTATAAACCAAATAGGCCTAAAGCTGTATCAAAAACGAAAATCTGTCTCTAGCTAACCATTACCGCATGGTTTTTTCAAATGTTATCGTGATTAAATCTTAACTTCCACAGCTTCAAAATGGCTACACAACTATCCATTTTGGCTTATACCAATTAATCTATAACAATCAAATTTGCATAAAGAATTTAAATCTAACCACACAGCTTGTAATGGCAGTGATAAAAAAACTTATAAAAAATGGATATTGTAAAATTTATAGATGAATGGATTGCAGTAAGCAATAACTACGACACGGAAAAATACCTGGCTTTCTATTCGGAGAATGCATTATTTGACGATCCGTCTGTTGGAAAGAAATTCAATGGAAAAACGGGCATCAAAAACTATTTTAATAGTTACTTTATCGGATACAAAACCCAGACCAGGAAGGTAGAACTAATTATAAAAGATGAAAATCAGGCGCACTTGGAGGTAGAATTTACAGGGGACTTTCCTGAAGGAAAAATTGGGGGAACTTTTGATTTTAAATTCGAAGCTGGAAAGATCGTTTATGTATTAGCAGATTTAATTTAAGATAACCTATTCAATTGGATCCTTCATCAATTACAGAGATGTGAGCACCTTGCGATCACCGTGTTATCCAATTCCCATTTCGATCAATTAAAAGATGCTCTGAATGCTAAGGCCGCCTATTTTGTTTTGGCTTTGAACAGTTTACTAAACGATTGCAAGTGTTCAAATCCCAATTCATACGCAACCTCACTTACAGACAGATTGATGGTAGCTAAATTCTCTTTGGCTTTTTCGATTAGCTTATCTTGAATGTGTTGCTGGGTATTTTGTCCGGTTAGCACTTTAAGCAGGCTACTTAAATATTTAGCAGATATATTAAGTGATTGTGCAAGCTCAGCAATGGTTGGCAGACCTTTTGAAATCAGGTCGTCACTATTAAAATAATCTGTCAGTAATTTCTCCAGAGATTCCAGTATGTGGTGATTGCTTTTCTCCCGGGTAATGAACTTTCGGTGATAAAAGCGGTCAGCGTAATTCAGTAATGCTTCGATATGTGAGATGATGATACTTTTACCAAACTGATCGATATTCGAATGATATTCCCGATCAATGTTTTTGATAATTGCTGTTATGACTTCCTCCTCCTTTTCAGAAAGCCATAAACCTTCACGTAGTGAATAATCCCAAAAATCATATTGTTTAATTACTCTGGCTAATGAGGTATTCCATATAAAATCAGGATAAATATAAATGACCCATCCGGACTTTGCCACTTTTTCTTTTTTCTTGTCAACACCAATAGTAAACACCAGATTACGAGACACAAATGACATCATGCCTTCATTAAAATCAAATGGTTGCTGTCCGTATTTGGCTTTAAAATTGAGCATTCTCTTAACGGAAATTGAATAAAAATCCATAATCATAGTAACTGGTCCGTTCCCTTGCGAATTGTTAACAGTTGCAACATCAATTACACTAATCAACGGATGCAGCGGTGCAGGCATAGTTATGTTTTAAACCCGGGGCTTTCCCATTTTCCAATACTTTGGTGGGATCGGCATACTCCTGAGCCTGCACCGAATTTTGAACGCCTAGCAGGAGCAATAAACCGCCCAGTGCCTTAATGATCTTTTTCATATTATCAATTTTAGCTATTTGAATAGCAGGTTTAACTGCTGTTTGCTTAGTAGTTCTCTATGGTACCAAGGTCTACATTCCAGAATTTACCAGTTTCGGTGTTTTCTGTAAGGGCTTTATAAATACCGTTAACAGAATCAGTGATAGTAACTGGAGCAGTTTCGCCACCCATTCTGGTTTGTACCCATCCCGGATGTAATGTAGTAACTGTGATTGCTTGTGCGGCAAGGCGTTGGCTCAACATGACGGCGTAAACATTGATTGCAGCTTTAGACATGCGATAAGATGGCCCAGATGGTTCAACGTTACGCAAAAGCGCCATTGCAGTAGAAAGAAATACTATATGCGCACCATCTTTCAGGTGGTTTAACATGGCTTCAGTAAATAAAACTGTACCAATGGTATTGATATCAAAAGATTGTTTCAGTAATTCAGCTGTCGGCACTTCATCAATTAAATCTACACCTACGCCTGCATTATTCACCAGGTAATCCAATTGAATGCCTTCTTGCTTCAATTGCGCCGCTACGGCGTTGATGCTTTCGGCGTTACTGATATCACCTTTGATTACTGTTAGTTTAGCATCGCTGAGGTCAGGAACTTCTCCAGAACGGGTAACTGAAATAACTTCCATTCCTTCACTCAGTAATTTTTTGGTTAAGGCTAGACCTATACCATTGCTTGCACCTGTAACTAGTACTTTTTTTTTGAATTTTCCATTGTTGTATGATTGTGTAATCGTGAGACTAACTCTATTGAATACGATTGATTTTTATTATTGATTCCCACGCAGATCTGTTCCTAGCTACGGGGGCATATCACATGGTGTTACAAAAAATCGCCGGTACAAAGTTTTATAAATATTCTCCAGCAACGCCCAACCAAGGTTAAGGAATACCCTTAAACTAGTTTAAGGTTTAAGTTCTGCTATTGATTCAACAGGCGAATAACCTGGAATAACTGCTTAGTTGGTTATAACTTCGAGATCAGCGAAGTAACCTTCGGTTCCTATATCCACAAAAAGACCAATGCCGCCGGTACCATCTACACCATGTTTTAAATCGTTGACCACCAATGAAGGATATTTGGCACCATTGATAAACAGCTGGGCTTTATCACCACTTACCACTATTCTTAAGGCGATCCATTCATTTAATCCCATATCGGTATAAGACTCATAAAGGCCAGCACTTTCTTTTCGCAACCGTTCAAAACGGTAGTCGGGATAGGAAAAATACTGGATCGAGCGGTTACGCCTCAATTGATCATTCGCTCTGCCGTTGGTAGGGCGGATATAAATACTTTCAAATTTGGAATTGGCTTCATTGATCCTGAAAGCAATGCCAATAAATCCTCGGGCATGCGCCGGGGCTTGTTTGGTGAGTTTACTCAACACATTTACCTTAATGGTACCGTTGGTAAAATTCAGTCCTTTGATCTTTACAAAGGTATTCTCATCGTCTGCTTTGATTACCGAATCTTTGATTACCATAACCACCTGCTTCGCCTTTAGCGTCTTCAGTTTCATGAAAGTATTTATGGGCTGCAAATTCTGCCGGGAAAAATGAATTTGTTGGGCCTGGGCGCTTTCGTTGTTAATTAGAAAAAACATAAGAATGATCAGGGAGGAAAGTCGGCTGACGAACTGTAAATGGGTTATTTGTAGTTTTTGCATAGAGAATTACTATTGTAAGCATAATACAAAGGACGTAAAAAGCAGTACGCCTGACCAATAACCTAGTTTAAGAATACCACTTAAACTAGGTTAAGGGTATTTCTTACACTAGTTTATTGGCCATAGTACTTGATAACGCTGAACTTTACGGCTAACCTTAAACAACTATATTTAACAAATAGCTTTATGAGTATTCCCAATGCGACGCAGACAGCAGAAAATCTATTAACCGATTATGCTGAAGTATTAAACACCGCCAATACTGCGGCTATAGCCAGTTTTTATACTTTTGACGGATTGTTTATGCCCGACGGCTATCAATCGATCAAAGCAATTGATCTTGCAAGGACTGGGGAAAGGTATCTGAAAAAACATGGTTTTCATATTAGTTTCCACATCCAAAATGTTAGTGAGGAAAATGGATTTGTCTTTGTCCAGGCCAATGCGACCACAAAGTTCAATGCTCATCAAGGCCCTGAAGCCATTCAAACGAGCAGTCGCGATTTCTTCATTCTGAGAAAAGACGATACGGTTTGGAAAATTTACAAGTACATCTTTAACCAGGATGATCAGTCAGTTGTAGCTTAAGATGGTGCAAAGTCACAATATCTACTCTCCTATCTGGTTCAGCAAAAAGCTACTTTCAGGTATGTGCCAATAGATATATCCGGGCACATCCTGCAGGGACTGGAACAAAGGCTGAAGAGAGAAATACCATTCCTGGTAACCGCACCTTTACATGGAGAGTATTTTGAGATGCCGGAGATGGCGTACAAGCTGTCTGACAGACCCAATGTGGTCCTCTTTCTCGGGGCCAATATCGGACAACAACATCCCCGCTCTTTCCTGAGGGCATATGACGACCGAGATGGGATCACTGCCAAGTGTAACCTCAACTTATTGGCACGGATGAACAGAGAACTGGAAGCCAATTTTGAGCTCGATAAATTTGAACATTATCAAAATTACGATCAGGGTACCGCCGCCTGCAAAAGTTACCTGGTAAGCCTGAGGGATCAAACCGTAAATGTTGCTAGACATCAAATAAGCTTTTTGCAGGATGAAAGTATTTTTATGGAGGTGTCTCAAAATCACACACTGAAAGAAGCAGAAGAACTGGCCTGTTCTTCCAGGTTTAAACAGATTAACACTTTTTTAGATACCAAGGCATGGTTTGCCAATGTTGTTATGGAAAGCAATTTAGGCCACTAGGTTCCCTAAGCAATGTTACATAGTAATCTGCTTTCGGATCTTGCTTAAAAACTCCGGGGTAATGCCCAAATAAGATGCAATCTGCGTATTAGGCAAACGCTTCGCGAGTTCCGGATACTGCGACAAAAAGCCTAAGTAACGGTCCTGAGCCGTAGTACTGATATTTGACAGGATGCGTTCTTGCAGCGCTATATACTTGCGTTCGGTAATGATGCGAAAGTTACGGTCGAATTTGGGGTGATGAATAAACAGATGTAAGAGATCAGCTTTCTTGATCTGAAGTATAACTGAAGGCTCAATGGCTTCGATATAGAGTTTACTAGGATTCTCGTCATAAAAACTGGTTAAATCAGTCACCCAATCATTGGCAATGGTAAACTGTAGATTGTGCTCTACCCCTTTCAAATCAACACCGTAGGTTTTAAAACAGCCGGAAATTACAAAACTGTAAAATTTGCATACATCATCCTGCTGCAGGATAAATTGTCTGCGTTTAATGGTACGTTCTGTAAACCTGCTGGATAAGGCGATGATATCTGCTTCATTTAGCGGAAAGTACTGTTTAAAATAGGTGATTAGGTGGTCGATACTCATCAGGTTAAGCTAGATGTTTTTTTGTTTCTGCTCAAATAAAAAAAATCTAATTGAACGTAACCACCTGTTTTCTGATCCTGCTTAGGCTTTCGGCAGTTATGCCCAGGTAAGAAGCAATATGGATCAAGGGAATCCTCGCTGCAAATTTTGGATTAACACGGATCAACAGCTGGTAACGTTCTTTAGCCGACTTACTCTGTACACCATTGTAACGCTGTTGCATACTTACATAGGCACTCTGGTACAGCTTGCGGAAATATTTCTCCAGCTGGGGCAACCTCTCACAAAGCTGGTCGATAGCACTATAAGGTAACAACAGTACCTCGCTGTCCTCGATAGCCTCAACGGTAATTGTTCCTGCGGTTTGTGTAATAAAACTACTGAGATCTGCAATCCAATGATCTTCTACCGCCAGCTGCATCACATGCTCTCCCCCATCTTTATCAGTGCTAAACGATCTTAAGGCACCTTTTTCTACAAAGAAAATATACCTGCAGATGTTGCCTTCACTGATCAGACTCCGCTTTTTCTTGACAAAACGTTTGGTTAACACAGCACTGATCTGGCCAAAGTCTGCCTCAGAGATTTTAGAATAGCGGTTAAGATTGGTAAACAACAAGCTGGAATCCATCATGAGCGTAAATAGGCAATTTAATCATTTTTATCAATTATCGGGCTGATTGAATCCAGTTGTTTAGATCTACCAATTCCCGATTGATGATCTGATGTTCAATATCGTACTCATGGTATTCAATTAAAGGCAGCATTTCTCGGAGATAACTACTGGCTTCATGGGCGTAGTGTAGTGGTAATACCGGGTCAAGCGTTCCATGAGCTATAAATACTCTAAGTCCCGCTAAAACAGGCCCCGCTTTAATTAAGGGTTTTACTTCAGGCAGTAGTCTGCTGCTTAGAATAAAGATTCCGGTAAGTTTCTGTGGCAAGGTTAATCCTACACTGTAAGACATAATACCACCCTGGCTAAAGCCACCCATATAAACCCTACTACCATCAATGGCATACCGTTCTTGCAGCTGCGTAATAAACGTATTCAACACCAATCTGCTCTTTTCTGCCTGCTGTATATTAATTACGGGTTTCCCATCAGCATGGCTGAGTTCAAACCAGGTATACCTGCCTGGGCTCAATTGATACGGAGCCCTTACAGATACCACAATAAATCCTGCCGGAAGGCTATCTTTCAACGCAAAGAGTGCTTCTTCATTACTACCTATTCCATGTAACAATATGATCAATCCCGGCTTTTGTTCCGTTTGTTTGGGCTGGTGTATTTTATAATGGAGCATGAGCTCCTCACCTTTTAAGGTTTCAATTTTATTTTCCATTGTGTTTATTTTTAACCAATTTGAAAGCAACGCATACTGAGACTTGCAAATTGATATCCTTCATAGATATGCTTTATAGGCTCGTCGCCCTTTACCATGCCCATGGCATAGATCAGGGGGAGGTAATGCTCAACCGTAGGTACGGCTAAACTGGAAATCGGGCCAGAATGCTGGAGTAGGCCTTTGATATTCCGTGCCTCTATCTGTTTTTTCACCAATTCATCAAACTCTATCGTCCAATCGTACGGTTTAGCGTTAATGTCCTTCCAGTCCATCAAAGGCAAGTTGTGAACGATATTACCACTGCATAAGATCAATACTCCCCTTTTGCGGAGTTCTTTAAGCTGCCCTGCCAGTTGATGATGAAATTCAGGTCCCTTGGTATAATCCATGCTCATCTCAAAAACTGGTACATCAGCCTGGGGCCAGATAAATTTCAGGATAGTCCATGCGCCGTGGTCTAAGCCCATCAGGCTATCTTCCAAAACATTGGTGAGGGTTACCAATTCTTTCAATTCCCTGGCCATTTGTGGATGCCCGTCAGGGGTGTAACTCACTTGATAGAGCTCACTGGGAAATCCACCAAAATCATGGATGGTCCGCGGGTTTGGCGTCACGCTTACATAAGTGCCAATCGTTTCCCAGTGTGCAGAAATCACCAAGACAGCATTAGGCTTTTCAATTTGCTTGCCTAAAGCGGTAAGTGTACGATTAAAATCATTGTCCCACAGGGCGTTCATAGGATGTCCATGACCTACAAAAAGTACAGGTGATAAGGCCGTCCTATGTTTGAACTGACCAGCAATCTGTTGTAAATCCTGTAAATGCATCGCTCCTTTGATTAATTATTTACCTAAACCAATTTGTTCCATAAAGGCTTTGTTATTCCAGTAGAGATGTTCCTCTATCATCACACCATCTTTCCATACGCCAACTGTAGCCATTGGAAAACTGAATTTTTTACCAGTCGGCTGAATGAACTTTCCATTACCGATAGGCATTGGCTGCGTAAAAGTCCCTTCAAATAGACCCGTAACAGCAGTTAGGTTTCCACTGCCAAATCCCATCTGGTGTTGTTTGATCCTGGCATCCGGGGCATAGACAAAAATGTCCTTCATATCCTCAATATGTTTGGCCAATCCAACCACTACGTGTCCATCTGGCCAGAACACCTTGATGTTTTCACCGTGGCTTTCATGAAAACGTGCCCATTGCTTACCACTAAACACCGTATAATCCAGAGTATCAAAAGTGTTTAAATGTTGTTTAACCAAGGCGGCAGCGGATTTGAATTCTTGTAATTCTTTTTGAAGCTTCTTAACCTCAGTGGCTGTTTGGGCATGTAAAGTTATCGATCCGACAGCGATCATAAGCAGCGATAGTGCTGCATTTTTAATAGAATGTTTCATTTGTATGTGGCTAATTAAAACCACAAAATTGAGGGAAAATCAGGCTGTATTACCTATCCTAGGATAAGAAATACAATTGATATAGGTTAAGCAATTATTACTGCTGCAGAAAGGGTAAAATATCTGCCCACACCGCATTAAAGTTGGTTTGAAAAGCAGGATGCGGGGCATTGGGTATAATGCCCAGCTGAACTTTAGGGAATAATTGATAAGCGGCCAGAACGGTTGGCAATGGGGCATTCTGATCCAGTTCACCTGCTAAAAGTAACACAGGGCATGTTACTTTTTGAAACACTTCCTTGCCTACCTGAAGGGAATTGAAATAGGTATTGATA
>Ga0247803_1000912_pt1 | contig 15612 bp, 16 predicted proteins | sample UWRJL014104B1_FD_180928 | JGI IMG/M metagenome (GOLD analysis project Ga0247803, IMG submission 180928) | Plant litter microbial communities from Arlington Agricultural Research Station in Wisconsin, United States - UWRJ-L014-104B-1 | ecosystem: Environmental > Terrestrial > Plant litter >...
CCACCCCAGCGTCTATCTCGGAATCGTGAAGTTCCTCGGGTTCGAGCAGATCTTCAAGAACGCACTCACAGGGCTTCCCATCGGGGGCGGAAAGGGCGGCTCCGACTTCGACCCGAAGGGGAGGTCCGACGCCGAGGTCATGCGCTTCTGCCAGTCGTTCATGACCGAGCTCTACCGCCACCTCGGCGAGTACACCGACGTGCCGGCCGGAGATATCGGAGTCGGCGGGCGTGAGCTCGGCTACATGTTCGGGCAGTACAAGCGGATCACCAACCGATACGAGTCCGGCACGTTGACCGGCAAGGGACTCAGTTGGGGCGGTTCGCAGGTGCGCACCGAGGCGACGGGATACGGAACCGTGTTCTTCGTCGACGAGATGCTGCGCGCGGCAGGGAGCAGCATCGAAGGCAAGAAGGTCGTGGTCTCGGGGTCGGGCAACGTCGCGATCTACGCCATCGACAAGGTCCACCAGCTGGGCGGAACCGTCATCGCCTGCTCGGATTCGAGCGGGTACGTCGTCGACGAGGCAGGCGTCGACATCGAACTCCTCAAGGAGATCAAGAACGTCAGGCGCGGCCGCATCTCCGAATATGTGGAGTTGCGCGGCGGAAACGCGAAGTTCGTCGCCGACGGTTCCATCTGGGACGTGCCCTGCGAGATCGCTCTACCCTGCGCGACGCAGAACGAACTGACGGCCACGGGCGCCGCCGAGCTGATCCGCAATGGCTGCCGCATCGTGGCGGAGGGCGCGAACATGCCGACGACGCCGGCCGCGATCAAGCTGTTCGGCGAAGCGCAGATCCAGTTCGCGCCGGCGAAAGCCGTGAACGCCGGGGGTGTCGCGACGAGCGCTCTGGAGATGCAGCAGAACGCGTCGCGTGACTCCTGGTCGTTCGAGTACACAGAGGATCGCCTGTCGAACATCATGCGCGGCATCCACGACCGGTGCCTCGAGACCGCCGATGAGTACGGTTCGCCCGGAAACTATGTAGCGGGCGCGAACATCGCGGGGTTCACCCGTGTCGCCGATGCGATGCTGGCGCTGGGCGTGATCTAGCCGCGTCGGACGATCCCGGCGTCATGCCGTGATCGTGCCAGAATCGCCACCGTCGATACGGCCAGCGCCACGACGATCGCCCATCCGGCGACCGCGAACGCCGCTGTCGGCTGGGTTACTGGTTGACCGGCAGCGGCCTGTGCGGTGAGCAGAGCCAGCGCCGCGAGGTAGGCGATACTCGCGGCGACGACGAGCCGGCGTTGCACCTCGTCGGAGCGCAAGCCAGAGATCCGCCGGCCGGCGACGTGTAGGGCGATGCCGAGCAGGGGCAGCAGTTGCAGGGCGTGCATGCCGATGAAGTGCGCCACCCGGTAGTCGCCTGCGGTAGTGCTCCACCCGAGAAGCGGGAGTCCGGGGCCGCCGTCGGCCGCTCCGACGGTATGGGCGCCGATTATGCCGGTCGGGGTGCTGATCTGCTCGGAAGAGGGCCCGGTCATCAAGAAGGCGACCCCGATGCCTAGCAGGGCGAGAACGACTCCCGCCCGCACCGCGTACGTGAGCGACGATGTCGGCAGCGGCATGAAGAACACCGCGATCGAAGTGATGAAGGTGGCCATGTACATGGTCGTGATGGCGACCGCCATCGTCGCCCAGACGGTCCCGTGTAGCGGGTCTGAGACATTGAAGTGGCTCGTAGTGCCGCTGGCCGCAGCCCAGACGATCGCGATCTGTTCGATGGCGAGCGTGATGGCGATCACCGTGCCCAGCGGCTGGGTGAGGCGCCGCCATCGGGGGAGGCGCGCCAGCAGCCACGCCCACGTCACGGCGTAGATTAAGATCGAGAGCGAGAACTTCAAGGGTTTCAACCACGCCGGCGCACCGAGTATCTGCTGCGGATCGAAGAGGATCCCGACGACGCTGACGAGGGCGCAGACCGCCATGAGCGCGGCGAGCGCCATGAGCGGGCGATGCCATCCGAACACGCGTCGCAGGGCGCCGATCGCGGTGTCGGCATCGGCCGGCCGCGTCTGGGTGATCACGACCGATCTCCATCCGGAGCGACGGGGAAGATGTCGTGGGTGGCGTCTGCCTGCGCGATGCGGCGGAGGCCCGCGAAGAGGGGGTCGCCCAGCACGGTTCCGACGACCATGAGCTCGGCTACCTGGTCGGGATCCGACAGCGCGGTCAACGCGCGCACGTCGGCCGCCGCTGCGACCGCAGCTGCTTTGGCGTATGCGAGCAGGTATTCGTCGGGGGCGTCGAAGTCGATCGCGTTGAGCCCGTCGATGGCCCGCGCCGCGCTGTCGATGCCGGGGTTGTCGTCGGTGAACGCCCAGCCCTCTGCGCGAGCGAGCCGCATCACGCGTTCTCGCGCGTCGGCACTGGGCACCGACTCGGCGATGCGCGGGGTGTTCATCGCATAGGAAGCGACGCTGAAGGTCTCAGCGAGCGGGGCACCTTCCGTGTCGAGCGCCCTGATGACGTCCCGCGTGGCGGCGATCGAGAGGCCGCCCGCTTCGAGCAGGGCGCGGATGAGGCGCACGCGCTTAACGTGCTGCTCGCCGTATTCGACCTGGTTCGGTGCCGAACGGATGCCCTCGGGCAGCAGCCCCTCTCTTTGGTAGTACTTGACGGCAGACAGCGGCACGGCCGCTCGCTTGGATACTTCGGATATTCGCACTATCGGAGAGTAACACTATCTATGTCGGCCGTGCCACCTTCTTGACGACATGCATTGAGGGCGGTACCGTAATCAACGGATAAGTTGATAAACAGAGGAGTTGCATAGTGGACAGCGATCGACTTGACGACGCGTTCCTGGCGCTCGCCGATCCCGTGCGTCGAGCGATCGTCGCGAGCCTCAGCACCGGATCCGCGACCGTCAACGAGCTCGCCGAGCCGTTCGCTATCTCGAAGCAGGCGGTGTCGAGGCACATCGCCGTGCTCGAGAGGGCGGGGCTCGTGACGCGCTCGCGCGACGCTCAGCGTCGCCCGGTGCATCTCGACGCCGCCGCGCTGGAACAGCTCACCGAGTGGATCGACCGCTATCGCCTGCAAGCCGAGGCTGCCTACCGACGGCTGGACGCCGTTCTTGCAGCCTCCCCACCGAAGAAGAAGGAGAAGGAATCATGAGCAACGCCCTCACCGTCGAAACGCTGCCGGGTCAGCCACTCATCGACACCGTGCGTGAATTCGACGCACCGGCAGCGGCCGTCTATGCCGCGCACGCCGACCCTGACGTGTACAGCCGTTGGATCGGCCCCAGCAAGTACGAGACGAAAGTCACCGAGTGGGATCATCGTTCCGGCGGCGCCTACCGCTTCGTCCAGAAGGACGACGACGCCGAGTATGCCTTTCGCGGCGCGATCCATACCGCGCGGCCGGGCGAGATGATCATTCAGACATTCGAATGGGACGGCGCGCGCGACCAGGTGAGCCTCGACATCATGCGGTTCGAAGACCTGCCGGGCGGGCGCTCGCGCATCGTGGGCCGCAGCGTGTTCCCGTCGCTAGAGAACATGCAGGACATGATCGACGAAGGCATGACGGCCGGTATGGAGGCGGGCTACCGCAAGCTCGACGCCCTGCTGGCTGCGGACTGAGGGAAGCGGACGCACTAGGTTCACGCCGCGATGTGGAACGTGCTCGCAAACCGGCCGAGCAGCTCGCCCCGCCCGCGCAGTACCTCGACCACCCCGGTCGAGATCGCGTGCTCGGGGGTGAGCTGGCCGGAGATGAGCCGGCGGATGTCCGGACCTGCGGCGAAGGCGAGGTCGGCCTCGCCGTCGCCGCGGGCCACGTCCAGCTCGTTGCCGTCGACCCGGATGAGCAGCTCGGCCACCCCGAACCGGGCCGCATAGGCGGTCGCGGGGAGCCCCGCCGCCACGAGCGGACGGAAGGCGGTGCGCAGATCCATCGTCATCGAGTCGGGGGTGATGATCTGCTCGTCCCGCGGTTCATCCAGAGCCTTGAATCCCCAGGCGCCGAGGGCGAGCACGACCGGCTCGAGCTCGCGCCCGTACGGGGTCAGCTCGTAGACGATCACGCGCGAGCGCGGCGCCCGGCGGATGATGCCGGCCGCCTGCAGCTCTTTGAGCCTCGCCGCCAGGATGTTGCTCGGGATGCGGGGGAGACCCGCGCCGAGCTCTCCGTAGCGGCGAGGCCCGACGAGCAGGTCGCGCACGATGAGCAGGGCCCAGCGCTCGCCCACGAGTTCCATGGCGCGGGTGATGCCGGAGTACTGCCCGTAGTCGCGCGCGGCCACAGGTTCAGGCCTGCTGTGCCGCGAAGGCCTCGGGGCCCTGTTCGGCGGCCGCGGGGTCCATGTAGCCGAACTCGAGCAGGTTGCCGTCGGGGTCGGTCAGCTGGCGCTGGTACATGAAGCCGTAGTCGCTGGCGGGGCGCGGTTCCGAGCCTCCGGCGTCCAGGCCGCGGGATACAGCGGCGTCGACCTCTCCGCGGCTGTCGACGAAGATCGCGGTCGATACGGTCGGCGCCGTCGTCGGGTCGCCGATCGGCAGGTCGGTGAAGGTCTGGAAAAACTCGCGCGTCAGGATCATGAACGCGCTGTGGTCTTCTTCGACGACGACGCAGGCGGCGTTGTGGTCGGTGAACAGCGGATTGATGGTGAAGCCGATCGCAGTGTAGAACGCCTTCGCGCGCTCCAGGTCGGTCACCGGCAGATTGACGAACATTGCGGTCATCGCTGACTCCTTGTATCGGTTCCGTTTGCGGACGAGAAAACACTTGCAAAAAACAAGTGAAGTATCAAGCCCCATCACGCAGCCGAGCTGGGCGGATGCAGCGTGCCTCGGTGAATCTCGTAGGAGTGCGCGTCACCCGGCGACCGCGGATCGTCGACGATCGGCTTGTCGGCCATGAACAAGCGGATCACGTTCGCGAGCTCGCCCGGGTTGCTGAAATTGATGGCGTGCGCCGCCCCCTCGATCACCACCGCGAGCACGTGGTTGTCGGTCTTCTGCGCGATCTCCCGCACGCGCTCCGGCCCGGGCATGAGGGGATCCCTGCTCCCCATGACGACGAGCGTCGGGATGCGCAGCGCCAGGAGCCGGTCGAGCGACGGATAGCGGGTCAAGGCCCGAAACATCCGCACGGTGCTGGGCACACCGAACCGCAGGTAGTCGGGGGTGGCGACGCTGACCAACGCCGGGGGCTCGCGCAAACCGTCGCGGGCGAGCTGCTGCATCGCTCGTCGCAGGGGTTGGTTGTGGCGCCCTCCGGCAGGAGACACGAGGATGGCCCGGTCGATGCGCTCCGGATAGTGGTACGCGAACTCGCAGATGACCGGGCAGCCCATCGAGTTGCCGACCAGGGTGGCGGTCTCGATGCCGCGATCGTCGAGAAACCGGGCGGCAGCGTGGGCGAGGCCGGGAACGTCGAGCGGCTTCGGGGGTCTGGCGCTTCGGCCGAAGCCGGGCAGGTCGGGCACGATGGTGTGAAACTCGTCGCGGAGCAGTTCGGCCGTCGGCAGCAGATAGCGTCCCGACAGCCCGAAGCCGTGCACGTGCATCATCGTGGGAGCATCGACCGGGGTGGCCGATTCGCGATAGAACACGTCGACGCCGTCGACGGTCGTCCACCGCTCCGCGAGAGCGGACGCCGGTCGCTTCGGCAACTTGCGGGCTGCGGTCCCGCTCCTGGGCACGGTGATCACCTATCCGAAGGGGCCGCGGTCACATCTGTTCATCGTCCGGCTCTCTCACGCTGCACACCACAATGCAACGACGCTACCTCGCGGGCGTCGCCCGAGAGCTCACTCGATTCGGGTGACGAGTCGACCCGCGCCGCTACTTTTCTTGCCGGGCCCCGGCCGATAGAGTGTGCGACGAACGTGACACGATCCGAGGAGGTGAGCCCGATGCACACACTGTCCACTCTGGGCGCTCCTTCGAGTTCACGATCGCGCGACTGACGTAGCCGTCGCGGGGAGCGCTGCACGCACTCTCAGAAAGCTGCGACTATGAATCACTCACTTCAGCATCCCGTCCATCCCTCCCGCACCGCCCTCGTCCTGGGCGGCGGGGGATCGACGGGAAATGCATGGTTGATCGGCGTCATCGCCGGCCTGTTCGACGCGGGCGTGGACGTGACCGACGCAGACCTGATCGTCGGCACGTCGGCGGGCTCGACCGCCGCGGCGCAGATCACCGGGGCTGCTCCGCCTCAGCTTCTGGCCCAGGCGCTCGAGGCAATTCCGCCGCGACGCAGCGGACCGATCGGGCCCGACGGCGGGCGCCCCGCGAACGGAGCGGTCGCGAGCCACATGGAGAGGCTGACCCGCATCATCGCCGCCTCGGTGGACCCCGCCGACCTGCGTCGCAGGATGGGCAGGGCTGCGCTGGAGACGGATGCCACGGCGGACGGCTCGGCTCGGTGGCGCTCCATCGTCGCAGCCAGGCTGCCCCGCCAGGAGTGGCCCGCACAGCGGGTTCTCATCACGGCCGTCGACGCGCGAACCGGCGACCCGGCCGTGTTCGACCGCCACAGTGGCATCGACCTGGTCGACGCGGTGGCCGCCAGCTGTTCCAGCGGCTTCGCCTACAGCGTCGGAGAGGGCCGTTACATCGACGGAGGCTACCGCTCCAACGCCGAGAACGCCGATCTGGCAGCCGGCTACACGCGCGTGTTGGTGCTGTCGCCCTTCGGTGGACGCTCCCTCACGCCGCCGGAGTGGGGCACGCATCTCTCCACCCAGGTCGACGACCTGCGCGCGAGTGGAAGCACCGTCGAGACGGTCTTCCCCGAGAGCGACGCGGAGTATCTGTTCGGCCCTGACGCGATGGATCTGTCGCTGCGCGCGCCCGCCGCTCGGAGCGGGTACGACCGGGGGCGCGCGATCGCCGGGCGGATCGCCGAGTTCTGGGGGATAGACGGCTAGACCGGCTTGTTGGCATACGCGTACCGGTAGTACTCGCCGAGCTGCAGCTCGCTCGCCGCGGCCTCGTCGACGATCACGGTCGCGTGCGGGTGCAGCTGCAGCAACGACCCCGGCCACATGCTCGACAGCGGTCCCTCGACGGCGTGGGCGATCGCGCTGGCTTTCGACGCGCCCTGCGCTACCAGCACGAGCTGCCTGGCCTCGAGGATGGTGCCGAGCCCCTGGGTGATGCAGTGGGCCGGGACATCCGCGGGGCTCGAGAAGAAGCGTGCGTTGTCGCGACGCGTCTGCGGAGCGAGCGTCTTGATCCGGGTGCGCGAGGCGAGCGACGACGTGGGCTCGTTGAAGCCGATGTGGCCGTTGGTTCCGATGCCGAGAATCTGCAGGTCGACGCCGCCCGCCTCGGCGATCGCCCGTTCGTAGCGGTCGGTGGAGGCGTCGGTGTCGGGGTCGAGGCCGTCGGGCACACGCACGAGGTCGGGATCGAAGCCGAGCGGGGCGACGACGTCGCGTGCGATCACGGAGTGGTAGCTCTCGACGTGCTCGCGCGGCAGCCCCACGTATTCGTCGAGCGCGAACGCGCGTGCCCGGGCGAATGAGAGGTCTCCGGCGGCGACGCGGCGGGCGAGCTCCCGGTAGATGCCCTGCGGCGAACTGCCGGTCGCGACGCCGAGCACCGCGGTCGGGGTGCGCGTGACGAGCCGGGCGACGAGGTCGGCGGCCTCGCGGGCGACCTCGCGCTCGGTGTCGAGAATGATGACCTCCATGGTCAGAACACCTTTCCGGGGTTGAGCAGCCCGAGCGGGTCGAAAAGCGACTTCACCTGCTGCTGCAGGTCGAACTGGTCGTCGCCGAGCTCCCCGCGCAGCCAGCGCCTCTTGAGGATCCCGATGCCGTGCTCGCCGGTGAGGGTGCCGCCGAGCGCGATGGCCGCCTGGAACAGGGCGTCTGCGGCCTCCCAGATGAGCGGAGGGACCACCGTGCCGGCGAAGACGAAGTTCGGGTGCAGGTTGCCGTCGCCCGCGTGGGCGGCGGTGGGTATGGTGATGCCGAAGCGTGCCTCGATCGAGGCGATCGCGTCGAACATGGCCGGCAAAGCGCTGCGCGGCACCGAGACGTCTTCGATGAGCACCGTTCCCGTGGTCTCGAGGGCGGGATGCATCGCCCGGCGGATTGCGAGCAGCGCCTCGCCCTCGGCGTGGTCGCCCGTGATGCTCGGGATGCTGCCGGCCGCCGCGAGGATCGCCGCGATCTGCCGAGCCTCCTCCTCCGCCGAGCCGCCGTCGGTCTGCGCCACCAGGTATGCGCCGCCGCGGCCCGCGAGGTCGAGACCCAGATACGGGCCGACGGCTGCCAGGCACGCGGCATCCATCAGCTCCATCACCGAGGCGCGGATTCCGCTCGCGGTGACAGAAGCGGATGCCGCGGCCGCGGTGCGCACGTCGGTGAAGTAGGCGGCGATGGTGAACACAGTGCCCGGGGTGATGCGGCGAACGCGAACCGTCGCTCCGACGATGACTCCGAGCACGCCCTCCGACCCGACCATGAGGGAGGTGAAGTCGAGCCCGGTGACGCCCTTGGTGCTGCGGTGCCCCATCTCGACCAGGCGGCCGTCGGCGAGCACCACCGACAAGCCGAGCACGGCGTCGCGGGTCACACCGTATTTGTTGCAGAGCAGGCCGCCCGCGTTCGTGGCGATGTTGCCGCCCACCGTGGAGATCTCCCTGCTGGCCGGGTCGGGTGCGAACCACAGGCCGTGCGGTGCGAGCTCGCGGTTGAACCGGGCGTTGATGATTCCCGGCTCGACCACGGCCAACTCGTCTGCGGCGTTGATCTCGAGAATGCGGTTCATCGCCAGAGTGGAGAGCACGATCTCGCCGGCCGACGCGAGAGCGCCCCCGGCCAGGCCCGTGCCGGCGCCACGGGTGACGACCGCCACACGATGCGCGGTGGCGAGGCGCATGACCGCCTGCACCTCGGCGGCCGAGCGGGGAAGGACGACGGCGAGAGGCGCGGTGGGGGAGACGTGGCCCGACTTGTCGGCGCGCATCGCATCGAGCGTCGCCGGGTCGGTGAGCAGGTTCGCGCCGAGCAGGTGCCCGAGTTCGTCGAGCACGACGGCGTGGTCAAGCAGAGGGGTGGTGGTGGTCACGTCAGCGCCCCGAGACCCAGATATGCGGCTCGCGACCGTCGAGGTCGGCTGACTCGCCGAGTCGTCGCGCGAGCCGCACTGCACCGTCGAGCGACGAGCCGAGCGGTTCGCGCAGGTCGACGTCGGGGCGCAGGCGGGCGAACTCCGTGCGGAACGCCTCGACGAAGACGCCCCCGGCGTCGAACACCCCGCCGGAGGTGGAGGCGAGCCCCGGCACTCCGTCGATCAATGCCGCGGAGAGCGAGCGTGCCACCTGCTCGCCGGCGCCGCGCATGATGGCTGTCGCGGGAGCGTCGTCGTCTGCCGCGAGTGCCGCCACCGCCGGCGCGAAGCCGGCGAGCACCCCCGCGCGGTCCTGCCGGGTGTAGAACTGGGCGGGCCACGTCTGCGGGTCGCCGAAGCGCTCGCGGGCGGCCGCGAGCAGCGGTACAGCCAGACGGTCGACACCGTCGTGTGCGCGAGCCGCCGCGCGCAGCCCCTCCATGCCGATCCAGGCGCCGGCACCGCGGTCGCCGAGCAGGTGTCCCCACCCGTCGACGCGATGCCAGATCCGGTCGAGGTCCGTGGCGAAGGCGATCGAGCCGGTGCCCACGGCGACCACGGCGCCGCCCTCGCCGCCGAGCGCGCCGAGGTGGGTGGTCACGGCGTCGGTCGCGAGGGCGATCGGCACCGCCGGGTTAAGCGCGGCGAGCGCGTCGACGGCGGCGCGGGGGTCGGCGACGAGGGTGGCGAGACCGGTTGCTCCGACCGCGATGCCGTTCAGCTGCGCCGACTCGGCGGGCCAGTCGTGAGCCACCCGCCGCAGCAGGTCGGCCGCGACACCCGCGATGCTGCTGCCGCCCTCGGCGATCCTCGCTCGTTCGCCCTCGAGCAGCCGCGACGCCGAGCCCGGCCCGGCGAGCACGGCACGGCTGCCGCTCCCGCCGATGTCGATCCCGACCACCCAGGTCATTTGCTCATTCCGGCGGTGAGCCCCGAGACGATCTGCTTGGTGGCGAGCAGGAACAGCACCACGAGCGGGATCGTCGCGAGTGTGAGCCCGGCGAAGAGAGTGGCCCAGTCGGTCTGGTACTCGCCGAAGAACCGGGTGATGCCCACCGGCAGCGTGTAGGCGTTCTGGTCGCGGATGAGGATGAGCGGGTAGAAGAAGTCGTTCCACACCGGCACGAAACGGAACACGACCACCGTCGCGATCGCGGGACGCACGAGCGGCAGGTGCACCCGGAAGAAGGTGGTGAACGACCCCGCGCCGTCGAGCCGGGCGGCTTCATCGAGTTCGATCGGCAGCTGCCGGAAGAAGCTCGCGAGCACGAACGTCGAGAACGGTATGCCGAGGGCGCCGTAGACGAGGATCAGGCTCCACAGGTTGCTGATCATGCCGAGGCTGTCGAGCAGGAAGAACAGCGGCAGGATTGCCAGGTACACCGGCAGCATGAGCCCCGACAGGAACAGCGCCTCGATCGCGGCGAACAGCTTCGACTTCGTGCGGGCGAAGGCGTAGGCGGCCAGCAGCGACACCACGGTCGACAGCACGACCGACGCCACCGTCACGACGATCGAGTTGACGAAGTAGGTCTCGAACGACGCGGTGACCCACGCCTTCTGATAGCTCGAGAACGTCGGCGCGATCGGGAAGCCGATGGGGTTGGACGCCATCTCCTGCGTCGTGCGGAACGAGTTGCTGACCATGAGCACGAGCGGGGCGATGGAGATGAGCGCGTACACCCAGAGAAGGGTGGATGCCGTGGCGTCCTTGAGGGAGAAGCCCCTGCGCCGCTTGGGCGGGCGGGCGTCGAGACGCGGTTCCTCGAGTGTGCGGTGGGCCTCGGTGGGCAGTACCGGTGTGATCGATGCCATCAGTAGAGCTTCCGTTCGGCCTTGCGCATGAACCAGGTGATGAAGACTGCGACTCCGAAGATGAACACGAAGAGCAGGGTGGCGATCGCCGACGACGTGCCGATGGCGTTGGACGCCCCCGACTCGAAGGCGGTGCGGTAGAACAGCAGGCTGAGGACGTCTGTCGCGCCAGCCGGCGAGCCCTGCGACCCGCCCAGCGCGTAGGGGATCGCGAAGGCTTCCATCGCTCCGATGAAGGTGAGCACGCTCACGGTGCCGATGGCCGGGGTGAGCAGCGGAAAGGTGACCTCGCGGAAGCGCTGCCAGGACGAGGCGCCGTCGAGAGACGCGGCCTCTTCGATCTCCTGCGGGATGCCGCCGAGCGCTGCGCCGTAGAGCAGCACCGGGAACCCGACCCACTGCCACGCCGTCACGAACACGACGACCCAGATGGCCGTGGCCGGGTTGCCGAGCCATGGCTGGGCGAACTGCTCGAGGCCGACCGCCTTGAGGATGAAGTTCACCGGCCCGAAGAGCGGCGACAGCATGAGCGACCACAGGTACCCGACGACGAGCGGCGACACGAGATAGGGGAGCGTGAAGATCGTCTGGAAGAACCGCTTGAACCGCTTGAGGCGGTGGAGCAGAACCGCGAGCCCGAGACCGACGGTGTTCTGGAACACCATGGCGCCCACGAACAGCAGAACGTTGTGGAAGAACGCGTTCGGCACCTGGTCGCGGTACGGGAGCTTGGTGAACAGCGTCACGTAGTTGTCGAGCACCGAGAAGTCGCCGCGCACGATGCCCGTCCAATTGAAGAAGGAGTAGCTGAGCGCGGTCAGCAGCGGGTACAGGACGAAGACGGTGAAGAGGATCAGGGCGGGAAGGATGAAGACCAAGCCCGTGCGCTTGGACAGGGTTATGCCGATGTGCCGGCTCCTGCGTGTGTTCGTTACGGACATGGTCTTCATTCCTTCTCGCCTATTCCGTCGTGCTACTTGGTGGGTGTGAACCACTGGGAGATGCCGGTCTGCAGGGTGGAGGCCGCGCCAGCGGCATCCTGCTCACCCAGCAGCATCTTCTGAACCTGCTGGCCGAGAACGGCGGTACCGAGCGGCTCACCGTAACGGAAGTTCACCAGCAGCAGGTACGGTGCCTTGCTCTTCTCGTAGTTGTCCCACGCCTCGGCCATGACCTTGTCGGAGTACTCCACTCCGGGCACGGCGGAGAACTGGTTCAGGTCGTCGGCGACGAGCTGCCCGAACTCGGGGGTGGCGAACCAGTTGAGCAGCTTGAACGCGGCCTCCTTGTTGGGCGACTTCGAGTTGATCGCGAAGTTGCCGTCGGCGTAGGCGGGGGTGACGGGTGCCTCGGCGACTGCCTTGGGAGGCAGCGGCACCTGGTACGAGCCGATGTTCATGTCGGGTGCCTGCGTCGAGAAGGTCGCGATCTCGAACGAGCCGCCCGGGAACTGCGCGGCCTGCCCGGAGGTGAACTGGATCTGGCTGTCGGTGTAGCTGACGCCGACGACATCCGGAGTCATGTACTTCTTCATGTCCTCGACCAGTTGCAGCGAGGCGACGTAGTCGGGGTCCTCGAAGGTGGCGCTGCCGTCGAGCACCTTCTTCTCGAACTCGCTTCCGCCGTAGCGGCCGGAGCCGATGATGTCGGCGAAGATCGGCAGGATCCAGTCGTCCTTCGCACCCAGCGCGATGGGAGTGACGTCGTTGGCGAGCAGCGTCTCGTTCACCGCGATGAACTCCTTCCAGGTGGTGGGCACCTCGAGGTCGTTCTCCTTGAAGATGTCTTTGTTGTAGAACATCTGCAGGGTCTGGGTGGCGAGCGGCACCGCGTAGGTCTTGCCGTCTTCCTTGCCGACGGCGCCCGCGATCACGCTCGGGGCGATCTCGTCGAGGCCGTCGACCTTGCCGTCGATCGGCTCGAGCTGTCCGGCGACGATGTTCGGCTGCAGCTGCCCGTAGGCGCGCACCATCGGAATGTCGGGTCCGTCGCTGCCGGCGAGTCCCGTCGTCAGGATCTGGTTGTACTCGGTGTTCTGGAATGCCTCGAACTCGACGGTGACGCCGGGGTTCTCCTTCTCGTAGACGTCGAAGATCGAGTTGTACTTCTCGATGTCCTCGGTGCGCCACGACCAGACTTTCAGGGTCACGTCGTCGGCGGAGTCCGAGCTGTCGTTGCCGGTGCCGGCGGGAGCCGACGGAGCGCAGCCGCTCAGCAGCATTGCTGAGCCGGCGGCGAACGCGGCGAGGGTGAGAAGTTTGCGCCTCATGGTTGTTCTCCTTCTGGGGTGGATTGCGTGGTGGTCAGGATGAAACGGTGGCGAGACCCGCGAGCGCGTCGCGCACGGATTCCGAGTTCTGGGCGAGCGATGCACGGGCCGAGTTCGCGTCGACTCCGGCGACAGACGCGACGATCGCGACCTTGAGGTCGCCTCCGGCCGCGGCGAGAGCGGCCTGGCTCTGCGACTCGCTCAGATCGGTCGCCTGCATGAGGATGCGCACGGTGCGTCGGCGCAGCTTCTCGTTGCTGGCGACGACCGAGACCATGAGGTTCGACCAGGTGCGGCCCAGCGCGATCATCAACGCGGTGGAGAAGCCGTTGAGCGCCAGCTTCTCGGCGGTTCCGGCCTTGAGCCTGGTGGAGCCGGTGACGACCTCGGCCCCGGTCTCGAGCAGCACGACCGTGTCAGCGAGCGGCGCGAGCGAGGCTCGGGAGTTGGACGAGATGAGCGCGGTGTACGCGCCGGCCTCGCGCGCTGCGGTGAGCGCGCCGCCGACATACGGGGTGTTGCCGGAGGCGGCGAGGCCGATCGCGACGTCGTTCGGGCCGAGGCCGTCGGCGTCGGCGCGGCCCTCTTCCTGCGAGTCTTCGACGTTCTCCACCGACTTGACCAGCGCGGCGGGGCCGCCGGCCATGTGGGCGACGACGACGCCGGAGTCCAGGTTGTAGGTGGGCAGCAGCTCAGCGGCGTCGAGCACCGCGAGACGGCCGGAGGTTCCCGCGCCGAAGTAGTGCACCGACCCCCCGCGCCGGATGCGGTCTGCGGCGACGTCGACGAGCTCGGCCAGATCGGCGGCGGCGTCGGTTACCGCGTCGACCGCGACCCGGTCCTGAGAGGCGAGCAGGTTCAGGATCTCGAGCGACGACATCGTGTCGAGCCCCATCGACGCCTCGAGACGTCGCTCCGTCGCCGGCAGGTAGTCGTCGCCGTCGAGCATCGGGTCGGTTGCGGGATGTCGCATCGTGGGAACTCCTTCATTCTCATGCCTGGCCGAGTGTGCGGCTGTGAAGCAGTATGGAGCAAATTCACGCAGATGCAAATACTTATGGGGATTTTCTTCACACGCCTGTAACAATGGTGAGATGACGTCACTCGACACCCTGCTCACCGAGGCCACCTCGGGAGACCGGCCCGTGGCATCCGCGGCGGTCGCGATGGTGAGCATCGACGGCGACGTCGTCGAGGCCTTCGCCGGTGTGCACTCTCGTGCGCACGGTGACGCGGGAGTGCCGCCCGCCCCGACCAGCATGGAGACGAGATTCGACCTCGCGTCGATCACCAAGCTGTTCACGGCCGCCGCGCTGCTCGTCGCTCTCGACGAGCGCGGTCTGCGCGACCACGACCTCGTCGCCGACGTGCTTCCCGAGTTCCGCAACGGTCGAGCCCGTGCGACCACGTTCGCCGACCTGCTGCGCCACACGGCCGGCTGGCCCGCGGAATGGCCCGACCGAGTGCGCGACGACGGCGCCTGGCGCCGGTTTCGATCCGCCATGCCCGAGGCCACGCCCGGCGACCGCCACCGGTATTCGTGCGTCGGCTACATCTGGGCGGGGCTCGCCGCCGAGGCCGTCGCGGGCGAGCGCCTCGACGCCGTGGTGCGGCGCGTGATCCTCGAACCGCTCGGCCTGCACGAGACGGGATTCGCGCCGGAGGCCGCCCTCAGGGCTTCGATCGCGGCGACCGAGGTGCAGCCTCCCCGCGGACTGGTGCATGGCGAGGTGCACGACGAGACGGCCTGGGCGCTGGGCGGCATCGCCGGAAATGCCGGTCTGTTCGGTACTGCCGCCGACCTCCTGCGATTCGCCGAGCTGCTTCGGCGGGGCGGGACGACGGGCTCGCGCCGAGTTCTGCCCGAGTGGGTCGTCGAGGCGATGACGACCGACCGTCTGCCCTCCGCCGTAGGGGAGCGGCCGCCGTACGGTCAAGCGCTCGGACCACGGATAGCCGACGCGGCGTGGATGGGCTCGCTCGCGGCACGCGGCGCGATCGGGCACACCGGCTTCACCGGCACGAGCCTGCTCACCGTGCCCGGTGGTGCCCACTCTGTAATAATCCTTACCAACCGCGTTCATCCGTCGCGGCACGGGCCCGATCTCGGCGCACTTCGCCGCCGGATCGCCGACGATGCAGCGCACCTCTAGGAGCACCATGTCCACCGATGTCCTGCTCGCGCTCCGTCAGCGCCTCCCGACGCTCAGCAACGTCGAACGCCGAATCGCCGAGGCCGTTCTCGAGAACCCGTCGATCGTGATCGACTCCACCATCAACGAGCTGGCCGCGCACTGCGCGACGTCGCAGGCGAGCGTGGCACGGCTGTGCCAGTCGGTCGGCTTCTCCGGCTACCGCGATTTCCGGATGGCGCTCGCCTCCGCCCTCAGCAGGGAACAGGCCGACCGCGACCACTTCCAGGTCGCCGACGCCGACAT
>Ga0247803_1000913_pt1 | contig 15606 bp, 19 predicted proteins | sample UWRJL014104B1_FD_180928 | JGI IMG/M metagenome (GOLD analysis project Ga0247803, IMG submission 180928) | Plant litter microbial communities from Arlington Agricultural Research Station in Wisconsin, United States - UWRJ-L014-104B-1 | ecosystem: Environmental > Terrestrial > Plant litter >...
AGCCAGCGGCGACTGGAACGATGCTCCGAAAGCAGCGGATGGCGCTTCTGATCTATTTCTGGAAATTATGGGCGACGCGGGAAAACATACCCGTGCTATTTTTGGTGTAGAGAGGCTACCGAATTTTTCGTGTATTGCTGTTACGGCGTCGTTTACAATCTTAAAATAAGAAGATTAATCGAGCGACTTCAAAAATTGATGAGCCGTATTTAACAAGCCTTTCTGCTTCTCAGTTTCCATTTTATCAAAACTGCCAATCAACATGCCCAGACGCGGATTTTTCTGAAAGAAGTCGCGATGTACATGCATAAAACGCCAGAAAAGTGCGTCCCAGATTTCCTGCCAGGGACCTTTTTCAAAATTGCTCATTTTCATGATGTAGTTGCTGCCGGCAATGTAAGGTTTGGTTGATAACATCCCGCCATCTGCAAACTGGCTCATGGCGTAAACATTCGGCACCATCACCCAATCATAAGCGTCGATAAACAGTTCCATGAACCATTGATAAACATCGTCCGGGTCAAATTCACAAAGCAGCATGAAATTGCCTAAAACCATCAATCGTTCAATATGATGACAATAACCACGTTCCAGAACTTTCCTGATTGTTTGGTCAATGGGTTCAATTCCGGTGCTTCCGTCATAGAAAGATTTCGGTATTTTTCGGGTGAAATTCCAATAATTTTTCGTCCGTGCAACAGAGCCTTTTATTTCATAATATCCACGCATAAACTCACGCCAGCCAATTAATTGCCGGATAAAACCTTCGGTGGTATTTAATGGAATATCGTGTTCTTCTGAATAATCAAGCGCGGCTTTAATAATCTTGTCAGGCGTAATCAAGCCGACATTCAGCATTGGCGTAAGCACACTGTGATGCAAAATACTTTCTTCTTTCACAATCGCATCTTCATAAGGCCCGAATTCCTTAAAACGGTCATCCAAAAATTGTTTGAGCCAGGATTTGGTCGATTTGAAGTCTTGGGGATAAAACGGGTATTTAGTCAAATGCCCAAGATTATCTTTAAAATGTTCCTGAACATAGGTCTTCGCTTCTTCATAATACGAAGTGGTTTCAGGATAAGTGATATGCGGCGGCTCTTTTTTTCGTGGATATTTTTTACGATTATCCACATCATAACTCCACGAACCGCCAATCGGCTCATTGTTTTTATCGACTAAAATTTCTCGTTTTTTGCGTTCCTGAATGTAAAACTCAGTCTGAAAAAACTTTTTCTTTTTATCATGAAAAAAGACACCTAATTCTTCTCTACTATTCAAGAATAAAGGATTTCTGTATTGAATTAATTCTATGTTTGCTTTGGCAGAAGCAGAGGCTAATCGCTGTTCAAGCCAGTTGTCTGTCGGGTCGATATAATGCAGCTTTTTAATAGCTTGAGAAGCCAGTGCAGCAATCAGTTTCCGTACATCAGAAAGCGGATCAACAGAATCAATATAGTGCACTTCCACATTTTTCGATGCCAGATAATCAGCATAACATTTCATCGTTGCACGGTGAAAGGCAATCTTCTGTTTATGAAATTTGAATTGTTTGAAATACAGCGTTTCTTCAACCAAATAAACCGGACAGCCGTTTTCTGCAACCGGATTTTTCTCAAATAGCTGATGTGGAAAAATGATACTAGCTGATTTCATGTGCTTTATTTTTATTTCCCCGGCATTTGTCGCTGCAGTATTTTACCTCATCCCAAACTTTTTCCCACTTCTTCCGCCAGGAAAAAGGCCTGCCGCAAACGACGCATATCTTTTCCGGCAAGTGCTCTTTTTTCATTTAAACGTTTTATTTTGAAAAGTCAGGCAATGCATTCGGTCGTGCATAAGGGAACTGCGCAATTTTTTCCAGTTTATAATAGGTATTCAATCCGGAAATTCCAACGTCATTTGGTTGGCTCAGGTCAATTTGTCCCTGATCATCCACGGCGGCATCCGGAATAATCAAATGTTCAACTTCACCAATAATCAGCACCGTTCCATTCAGCTCGATCGGAATCGTTTGTACAATTTTCATTCCCAGCTTCAATTTACTTTCTTTGACAAACGGAGCTTTGTGATCACCAATAAATTCTTCCGTTAAAGCACATTTTTCAAACTCCGATTCATCCCGCGCAAACTTCGCCGACGTATAATGCGCCTGTTTGATGAAGGACTCGTGAATATGGTTAATAGTATAGGATCCATTTTCCTTAATGTTGTCAAAAGTGTGCTGGCCCGCTTCACGATCCGGTCGTAGTATAAAACCGATCAGTGCCGGATTACTTCCCAAATGAATAACAGAACTGAAAATGGCCAGATTTGTTTTTCCATCATTTGATATCGTACCGATTAAATTTGCAGGTTTAATACCGGTGATCGAATTAATGATATTTAGACGTTTGATTCTTTCGGTATTTTGAATATCTTCTTTTGTAAGGTGCATTTACTGAGCGTTATATAGGGTAGAAAGTTCTTTTTTACATAGTTTCCAAAACTTGAAAAATGAGGAATGATAGCCTTTGACAGAAAACATCCAGTCGCGGCTTTCCTCAGTTCCAGCATAATGAATATTTGTGGGATGTTCTTTAAAATAAATATCTTCAAGGTGATATTCTTTTACCAGCTCTTCAAACTCACCGTTGTAAATCTGTAAGTTTTCAATGTTTTGTCCGAGTGTTAAAATGAAATCGATAGACTTTTCTGAAACCGGATACTTTTGGAAATGTGAAGGTTCCAGCAACAAAATCCGGTTCGCATCCACATCTTTTTTCCAAAGTGGATCAAGATTATAGAAATTGTAAAGTAGTGTTGGTTTTTGAGAATCTAATTTTAAAACCTGACTAACGGGCAGAGAAGTCAATAAAGCTGGATTAACCAAATCCCGTAATATTTCCGGAACTTGTGAAAGTGGAAATTCATCATATCCGACATCCAGAAAAGTATCTTTTTGATCGGAGTAGAAAAACTTATTCATATTCTCCTGATTCGCAAAATACTTGTTATTGCTGTTTGAGCCGGCAACCCATTGCCAGCTCAACGCATTACTCGCCCAATCGCCGTCAAGCAAATGATAATACAGCCATTTTGCCGGAAGTTTCCAATGGCTTTTGGCGACGTTACAAATAATGCTGGCTATGTATAAGCGCAGATGATTATGCAAATATCCGGTTTCATAAAAATCCGAAATAGCCTTATCAATAACCTCAATCCCGGTTTTTCCTTCAATAATCGCTTTTGGAATTTGATGATTTTCAACATCGGTTTGAGAGGATTTAAAATCTTCATCAATAAGATTTCCTTTTTCAATCCAGATCTGCTGCCAGTAATCCCGCCATGCCAATTCCTGAATCAAACGTTCAATTTCGTATGGATTAAATCCGCGACCTAATAAACTTTTAAAAACATGTTTTGTCGAAATGACGCCTCGCGAAATGTAAGGCGACAAATGGGTTACCGCACCATCCTGATAGTTGCGGGTGCTGCCGTATGCTGTGGGCTGTATGTTTTCAACTTGATGAAGTATCTTTTCAAAATCTGTTTCAAACATCCAAGTAGCGTTTATTCCGAAAATTATGATCGCATCCTAAAATCTTTAAATGAGATCGATTTTAGCAAGTAACTGAATTTTAGTGAGATTGTTATAAAGATTTTATGGATCTACAAAACCACTTGACGGTTATATATTTTATATTCAGGACAGCCATTATATTTCACCGACAGATCAATATCAACCCAATCTCTGTTGAGCGAATTGATATAAGCTCCAAAATAATCAGGGAATAAATTCGTGAGAATGATCACAGAATCCGGCTCCATATTCAACTCCTCATGACCAAGCTCATTGACAAAATAATAACCGGTACAAAGTCCTTTGGAGGTTTCAAATTCGATTTTTACGTGACTTCCAACTACTTCATGCTGCACCACTTCCACTGCTATCTCCTCTCTCAAATCCTCAGCTGTTCCCAAAGTTTCTTCCTGATCGCCTAAAATCTCAATATTAGTATCCATGTTCTTTGTTTAAGGTAAATGTCGAGTTCTATATCTAGCTTAAAAAGTTGTTCCCACGGGCAGGAAATGGCTAATATTTGTGATTAAATAATATTCGAAGTCAGACTATATCAAGAACCACCACCTCGCCATAAGCCACCTTTATGTCAAAAGCTTTTGCAAGTTCAATGTTCCGTAAATGCGCAAGAATCAGCCGAATCACACCTCCATGTGTAACAACAACCGCCTTTTTATGACCGGATTGTATTAATTCAGACCAAAATGAGAGCACACGCACAGACATTTGCTGCATACTTTCACCACCCGGCACGACGATATTCACAAAATCATCCATCCAGATCTTTAAGTCAACTTCGTTTACAGTATCCCAGGTTGCACCTTCCCAATCGCCAAAATCGAGTTCGGTGAGGCGGTTATCCGTGTGAAAAACGGGATTTATTTTTTGTGCCAATAAGGTACAACGTGTGGAAGGACTGGAATAAATGATATCCGGATTTCTGGGAAGTTTGGTTTTGATAATTTCAAATTCAGCTGGAAAAGTATCTTCCAAAGGAACATCCAGCCTACCGTATATCAGTCCGGGCGATAAGGATGGTGTAGTATGCCGGACTAAATAAATTTCCATAAAATAGCAGTGAATATATAAAATCCGATTTCGCAGACCTGTTGTGTCGTACCCAGACAATCGCCGGTATAACCACCGATCCATTTTGTGAAGTACCGGGCAAGCATAATTTTAATCAGATAAAGAAAGGGAACCACCAGTAAAAGTACAGGCTGATTCAAAAGAAAACACAAAGTAAGTAAAGGGATGAATGCAAAAATGGCGGCTATCAAAAGTGTATTTTTACTTCCAACTTCTGCAACCGGTTTTGATTTGCTGTCGTTGGTAAAACGTACATAATCGTTTGTAAAAATCATCGTCGCAGCCATAAGGCGACTTAATGCGTGTGCGGTTATTAAAGTCAATAAAATCAAAACCGGTTGATTTTGGATGAATGGTATTAATGCTTTAAGCAGAGAAAATTTTAGTCCTAACAAAAGAATCAGCCCGACAACAGCATAGGTTCCAACCCGGCTGTCTTTCATAATTTCCAGAATTTTTTCTTTCTTCCACCCCCCGCCAAAACCGTCGCAGGCATCAGCAAATCCATCTTCATGAAAAGCTCCGGTTAATAAAATGGAAGAAATCATGGAAAGAATAATTCCGGTTGAAAGGTCGATCAGAAAGCTGCCCAGAAGTAGAAAAACGCAAGAAATAAACCCGACAATCCAGCCGATCAGCGGAAGATACCGGGTTGATTTATTCATATCTTCCGGACTATAACCAACCCAGGCAGGAATAGGGAGACGGGTATAAAATTGGAGCGCAGTGAAAAAGAACCGTAATTCCTGCTTCATAGGTTTGTGTTTATTGCCAGTGACGGGCGAACTATACCGATTTTCGGATGATTTTTATTTCTTCGTTTTTTAACCCAATATGCAGATGCTGATGATCCATGAAATTGAAAACCTGGCCAGTATCCCGGACGGTTTTTATTTTCAAAAAATCAAGCTCCTGAATAAGCCAGCCTACTTTTTGGGGTTCCAGTTTGGAAATTATTCCCTCTTCCGGCATATCCTTATCGGGCGTTGAATAAAAAGCAGCAAACCCATAATTAATATCCACAGCCGGCGACCAAAGTGCATTTCCAACTGTTTGGGAAACAACGGTATAAACCTGATTTTCCATCGCCCGGGCCCGTGCTCCTATATGTACACGCGTAGCGCCACGGATGGTTTCGGTACAACTTGGAGCCAAAATTAGCGAAGCACCCATGGAACTCAACAGTTGGGAACCCAGGGCAAACTCAACGTCATAGCAAATCTGAAGACCAAAAGTACCCCATGAAGCTTCAAAAAGAGTAAGATTTTTAACACCACTTTGAATTCCCCATTCTTCATTTTCAAAACGGGTCATGAAGAATTTATCCTGGTAACCGATTAATCCTTTATCAGAAAAAACATAAACGCGGTTTACATTTCTTTCATTCTCAATCACGGGAATGCTCGGCGCGACAATAATGACGTTATATTTTTTGGCGAGCTCAAAAAAGACGTTGCAAAATTCATCTTTTAAAGAATCAAGCTCAATCACCTGGCGTCGGATATCACTTCTGATTTCGCTAGAAAAAATACTAACCAATTCCATTGCGCCATATTCAGGAAAAAGTAGAAGTCCGGCATTTTTATTGACAGCATCAACAACCCAAAGTTCAACATGTTTACGCCAGTTGTCGAAATTTTCATGTTCAATTATTGGATAATTGGCGGAGGCGATGATCATGTTGAGATAATGTTGTTGCGGTGATTATTCCAGAATGTAGATTGAATAATTTTACGGTGCGCTGCACCCTTGCTAGACCAAAAGTTAAACGCTTTCTTTCATCCAAAATATCATTGTTTTCGGTGTTGATTCCGTTTCCCCTATATCTGGCCATTCCATGGTCGCTTTGAGTTCAGGCACTTTATGATATCTCCGTTTGATCCAAAATGCATCATTCGGGCGATAATCTGCTGGCTGAGCCGGGTGATTTATTCTTTCTACCGAACAAAAACAGGTTGTTTTATAAGTGCCAAAACCAGCTGCATGTTTTTCGCGTTCATCAAAAAAACGATGCCCTAAGCCAAGTCCACGGTATTGCGGAAGTAAAATACTTTCACCAAAATAAAAGATACTTTCAACATCTGATCCAGCATCTTTAAAAGGTGCCTGGACTTCCTCAGTTTCATCACCTAAAGGAATACAAGTAGTGGCACCAATCATTTTCTCGTCATCATAAACGGCGAACAAAAAGGCCCGTTCCGAATTCGCATAGGTCTTCAAATATTCCTTCTCATAGTTCAGCGAACCTTCATACAAATAAGGGAAATCCCGAAAAACAGCTATCCGCAATTTCGCCAGATCATCAAAAACGGATTCGATGGCGTGGCCTTGTTTGGTTAGAAAGGAAAGAGACATAGGATTGTGGCTATCGGCTTTCAGCTATCGGCTGTCAGTTCTTCGCCCGTTTTAGATTTACTTCAAAATGGTACTGCCTAAAAATAATTACTATCCAGAGTCTGACAGCTGATTGCCGAAAGCCGACTGCCTAAGAAACCAGCTTGATCCAAAGTTCAAGGTTGTAATAAGTCGTCACCCGGCTGATTTTTTCGTCTTTTACTTCCAAAAATGCGGCTGCTGGCAGAACGTATTTTTGTCCATGTGCCTCCGGGAAACCTTCGTCACCCTTTTTATAAATTCCATTTACGACAAATTCAACTGAAACTCTTTTGTCGGTTGGTTCGGTGAAAAATACCATGTCCGTCAGCGTTTCTTCATACGAATCGTCCATCATTTTCATAAACTCCGTAAACTTTTCGATTCCTACTCTAACTTCTCCCTGGTTTGGTTCATGACGAACTTCCGGATGAAGAAGAGCGAGCATTCCTTCAAAGTTTTTTTCGTTGAATGCGTTATAATATTGCTTTACGATGTCTAATGCAGCCATTTTAGATAGAAATTTTAGTCAAAACGTTTTTTACAAAGATAGTTTTCGCCTTATTGATTAAAAGGAGTTTTGGTTAAAGAAACCTGTCCGTTTGCATCTTTTTCATATTTGGCAAGGCAATTAAGCTGAAATTGGGTATCGAAATTCGGTTCCTCCAATTTGATCGAGGCAGGTGCAGGCTTCCCTTCCTGAAAAAAGAAAACTTTGGTATTGCCATATTTGGTATAGGGCATCAGATCACCATATTTCTGCATTTCTTCCCAGGGTTCACCCTGGACTGTCACGGCATAAATCCGTAAAATCGGCCCCGTATTATTAGGATTGCGATACAACGCGACTTCCTTGAAATTTCCTTTCAGATCATCGACGGTAGGTTGAGAAGTGGAATCGTAAATGATATAACCAATTACGATAGCAATAACAGCCGCAATGATATACTTAACTTTCTTCATAATAATTTTAGGTTACACAGAGGGCCACGGAGATAAGGAAAGGGACACAAAGTTTTTGTATTGTTGCAGATAAAAACTCCGTGTATCTCTTCATTCCTCTGTGGCTCTCTGTGTAACCTCAGAAATCAGAACAAAATTCATTTATCAGACACCCCGGCGCTTTCGAAGCTGGCCATTTCGTTTAAAAATGCTACTGCACCTTTAAGCAATGGATAAGCAACCGCACAGCCAGTTCCCTCACCCAGACGCATATCCAGATTCAATAAAGGTTTGACATCCAGACTTTCAAGTAAAAGCTGATGACCTTTTTCTTCTGATTGATGACAAAAAACTGCGAAATCTTTGATCGCTGGATTTAGCTTAACAGCACATAAAAATGCTGCCGAAGCGATAAACCCATCGACCATCAAAACCATTTTTTCCTCAGCTGCTGCCAGGAAAGCGCCGCACATCATGGCAATTTCAAAACCGCCAAAAGTTTGTAAAACCTGCATGGGATTTATTGAAACTTCTGCATGATTTGAAATCGCTTTCATAAGAATATTGATCTTGTTTTGATACTGATCCGGATTAACTCCGGTACCTTTTCCAACGCAGTCTTCAATCGGGATATTTAGTAATTTACTCATAATCAACGCAGCGGAGGAAGTATTTCCAATACCCATTTCACCAAAACCGATCACATTACAGCCTGTTTTGGCAATGTTTTTCACAATCTCTTTTCCTTTCTCAATCGCCTGTTGACATTCTGATTCTGTCATGGCAGATTCAGATAGAAAACTTTTTGTGCCGTGATTAATTTTAGCGTCAATCAGGTTTTCATCAGGCTCGAAATCATGGTCAACTCCTGCATCAACCAAGGCTAATTCAATGCCATTTTGTTTGGTGAAAACATTAATTGCAGCACCACCTTGGAGAAAATTCAAAACCATTTGAAAGGTAACTTCCGGGGGATAAGCGCTCACGCCTTCACTGGCAATTCCATGGCTGGCTGCAAAAACGACTATATGCGGCTTTACTAAACTTGGCGTCAAAGTTTCCTGAATCAAAGCAATCTGCAAAGCCACCTCTTCCAGTTTCCCAAGGGCGCCGAGAGGTTTTGTTTTGTTATTTATCTTATGCTGTATCTGCTCTTGTAAAGTCATAAAGTCTTGAATTTTTAGGTTACACAGAGAACCACGGAGTTAAAAAGAGATACACGGAGTTTTTTTATAGATTATAAATCTCCGTGTATCTCTCCTTAACTCTGTGTCCCTCTGCGTAACCTACCCTTTTAAATTTACTGGTAAGCCGGAGACCATGAAGATGGCTTCTTCGGCCTTACCAGCCACATATTGATTAGCCCAGCCTTGCAAATCCGTAAACTTTCTCCCGATTTCCGTCTCGGCATGTACGCCCATTCCTATCTCGTTTGAAATGATGATGAAAGTGCCGGAAAGCTGTGCGATTGCATCGATTTCTTCCCTAAACGCAGCAAGCGATTTTTCGATATTATTATCAAAAGCGACAAACAAATTCGTCAGCCAGAGCGTCACGCAATCAATAACGACAACCTGATTTTGGATAGGAAGTTTGTGAATATTTGTTTCTGATTCGTAAGTGGTCCATTCCGGTCCGCGTTCGTTTTTATGCAATTGGACACGTTCCGCGAAATTGTCGTCCCAGATATGTGCCGTCGCCACATACACCGGAGATTTGCTTAGCTGTAAAGCTTTTTCCTGTGCAAAACGGCTTTTCCCACTGCGTGCGCCTCCGCTGATGTAGATGATCATTTTTCTTCCGGTGCTTTGAAACGTTTGTATAAAAACAACTGCCATTTTTCCTCCGCAACGCCGGCTTTGTCCATTTCAGCTCTTGCCAACGTGAAAAATAAATCCGATAAACGGTTGATATAGGCAGGAATCGCCTCATGAACCGTATCGGTTTTGATCAACGAAACCAGACGCCGCTCTCCTCTGCGCATTTGCGTGCGCGCGACATGGCATAAGGCAGAAACTTCATTACCGCCCGGAAGCAAAAAATAGTCAGAAGGTGAGGTCATTTCTGATTCAAGCGTATCGATCCAGTTTTCACAAAAGGCTGCACCATCTTCCGGCATCGGATTTTTGTTTTCTTTTTTCGCATCGGAAGGACGGGCTAGATGTGACATCATATCCATCAAATCTTTCTGAATTTTATGAAGATTTGGCTGCCATTCATGATCATTTCCCAGTTTTACACGAAGCAATCCGATGGTAGAATTCGCTTCATCCAGCGTTCCGATACATTCAATCCGAACATCATCTTTTGAAACGCGACTTCCGCCGAATAAACCTGTAGTGCCTTTATCGCCTTTTTTAGTATATATTTTCATTGATAAAAAATCGTTTTTTAAATTTTATTTTACCTTTTTGATATGTTGTAAATCAGCAATCAATTCGCTGATATTCAGATGTTTTTTAGTGGTTAATCCATTGTCAAATATCCAGACAGGACTCTCTTCACTTTCTATAATTTCAATTTTGTGAGGCAAAACAGGATCGTCACTTACTATATAATCTTCCCGTTGCAGCGCGCGTTTTGTCCAGAAAACAAGATTGGTTTTTCCTGATAAATAAATAGGAGTAGAGGAGGCTTCTTTGTGAATCGTAAATGTGCCAGTATTACGGTCAAAGTGAAAGCCGTTTTTAATAAAAGCTGCTTCAAAACTTCCATTCAAAACCAGATCTTCCGGTACGCCGGAAACGAGTTTTCCATCCGGATGCATCAGCCAAAGCTTGTCCGCAGCTTGCAGGGCCAGATCCAGTTCGTGGGTGGAAAGTAAAATAGCTTTATTGGTTTGTCGTGCGAGGTTATGCAGCAATCGCATCATTTCAACGCGGTTCGGCAGATCAAGATGGGCAGTCGGCTCATCCAGTAAAATCAGTTTGGTATCCTGCGCTAACGCTCTAGCCAACATCACTTTTTGCCGCTCGCCATCACTCAATTCGTTCATTCGTCGCCCGGCATAGCGTTTTGTATCCGTAGCGCCCATCGACCAATCAATTTTTTCCTTATCAATTTCGGAAAGTGTGCCCAGCCAACCGGTGTAAGGCGTTCTCCCCAGCGCTACCAATTCTCTGACTGTCAAATTTCCTGCCTCAATCCGCTCAGTTAAAACCAGACTTAATTTTTGCGCAAGGTCAACAGGTTTCAGATTTACCAAAGATTCATTATCAATTATAATTTCTCCGGAAAGTGCGGGCTGCAAGCCTGAAAGTGTTCGCATAAGCGTTGACTTTCCCGCGCCATTTGGACCTAATAAACAAACCAGTTGCCCCGGCCATAAGTCCAGATTCAGAGCTTCTGAAACGATTCTGGGCTCTCGTTTTCCGTTTTTATAACCGATGGTCAGGTTCCGGGCAGATAGTAGCGGCGTATCGTTCATGAGAAAGAAGAACGTAAATTGTTGCGACTGACAATAACCCAGATCACAACCGGCGCGCCTAATAATGAGGTGACCACATTAATCGGCAGAACGGTCTGCGTTCCCGGCATTTGAGAAATAATATCACAAATGAGCATCAAAACGGTACCTACCAGACAACAGCAAGGAATTAAAATACGGTGATCGGAAGTGCCTAAAAGTGATCGGGTGATGTGTGGAATCGCGATACCAACAAAACCAATCGGGCCGCAAAAAGCAGTGATGCTTCCCGTGAGTAAACTGGTACTGGCCATGATAATGAAGCGGGTTTTTCCAACCGTCAAACCCATACTTCTTGCATAATTTTCTCCCAATAACATGGCATTTAGTGCCTTTGAAGAAGAAAAAGCGATGAGTAAACCAACGATCACGACGCCGGAAAGTACGTATAAATGATATTGAACAATGCCTCCAAGTGAGCCGAAAGTCCATAGAATATATTCCTGCAACTCTTCCGGCTGACTGAAATATTGCCAGATACTGATCACCGAAACCGTTATCGTCCCGACCATCACGCCGACAATCAATAAAATAACATTATCCTTAATTCTTCCGGCGATCAATAAAACCATGGACAAAACCAAAGCGGCGCCAAGCGATGCCATGACCACAATCAGCCAGCTCCCGGAAACACCCAATTGCCGGATTGCATAAATACTTGCGGTACTTCCGCTCGTAAGCATTACGGCTGCAACGCCTAACCCGGCTCCGGCCGTGATACCCAGTTCGGACGGGCCAGCTAATGGATTGCGAAATAAAGTCTGCATTTGAAGTCCGCTGACGGATAATCCGCAGCCCACAATGATGGCCGTAATCGCTTTTGGTAAGCGTATTTTTTCAATAATAAATAACCATGCGGTAGTGTCCGATTCTCCCAAAAACACAATTCTCACCACTTCACCAAACGGAATGCTTACCGACCCCAGCATGATATCCAGCAGAAAAAAAAGCACAGCCAAAACCGACAGACCAATAATGATCAGCCGACGGGAATTGGAATAAGATTGAGAAGAAATTTGCATAACTAGTATTTTAATCGGCCCAGAGTTCGAGTGGCAAGAGCCGGAAGCTGACCGCCGATTGCCGACCGCCTAATTCACCTGCTTATAATAAACCAGCTCATGCTCCGGTAATAATTCCGGATGCAGGATTTTGATCAGATCCGACAAAACAATCTGCGGATTCACAGCACCCGATTCCCAATAATCATTCGAACCGCGGTTGTTCACACGTTTATTATAGCTGTAAATCTGTCCGGATTTATAAGCTTTGAAATCGGTATAACGAGGATCTTTCGCAAGAATTTCTTTTTTGTTATCGTAGTTGCTGATCCCGACGTTCAGCCAATAATCAGCTGTCAGAGCGATCGGGTAAACGGCTTCAAAATTTAACGCCAAACTTCCCGTTGCTTTGGTATTATTCCAATGATAATCTGCGCCGGCATCCCGGAAAAACTGCGCCATATAACTATTTCCATTCGGGACAAACCAGGAATCTTTGGAATTCATACCGGTAATAATACTCGGTTTTACTGTTACTTTTTGAGATAATGCCGCAAGGCGTTTGTATTCGTCTTCCATTTTGGCAAATTTCTTATTGACAAAATCTTCCCGGTTTAGCAACGCAGCAAGAAGTTTAACCCACTCCGCACGGCCGAGTGGCGTCGTTTCAACCCATTCAGAATTAATCAAAACAGGAATTCCAGCAGCGTTTAAAGTGGTATATCGCTCCATTTTTGAAACCGGACTGCCTGTCGTCATGACCAGGTCAGGATGCATGGTGATCAGTTTTTCCTCATTCAATCCCTGATCTTTTCCAACTTCGGCAATTTTGCCCGCCTCAATTTGTTTGATAATTTCAGGGTTGGAAACATATTTCAAATTGCCCAGTCCGGTTACAATTTTTTCTTCTCCCAAAAGTCCAACCAACCCTACGTGCATGGACGACATCGCGACCAGACTACGAATTGGAATTTCAATAAACTGGCTGTTGGGATACCCTTTCGGCTTTTTTGTGCCGCGTTGAAGCAAAACATATTTGGCCGTATCGGTGCTTTTTTCAAACGGACTTAAAACATTGATCACCTTGTAATTGTCGTGGTATTCAATCGTAAACCCTTTGGCATGGTGAATCTGGATTTTTTCAGAAAAATAGTCTTTCCCGGAAGAAGCCGTTTCTGCACTTTCAGTGAGATTTGAAGAAGTACCGCAGCCTGCTAAAAATAGCAGTGGGATAAATAATAAAGCCGCAAGCTTCGCAGCTGCAATAAAAGTGGAAATGCACGCAAAGTCATTGCGAACTTCCCAAAAGGAGTTCTTCTGTTTTTTTGTCATTTGTGCTACCAGCCTTTCTTCCGAAAGCTATGCGTATTAAGTGAATAAGGCAGGTCTTCTGACTCGTTCCATTTCCTATGACGCCTTCCCGGTTTAATTTTGAATGAGTGAATGTGAGAATGGGAGTGAGCCAGATCTTGGAGCGTTCCATTATTCAAAATTCTATTATTCAATCATTGTCCCCAGTGGCAATTGTCATGAATGTTTTTATGAACTTACAGCAGCGGAGACTGTTCCGGACTTGCACCGGTATTCCCTTTTAAAGTAACCGGATTTTTTGAGTCCGGGATACTACCCTGATGAGTGCAAAACTACTAAGATTTATGTGGGGTTGGTGATTTGTGACAATAATTCTGACAACGTCTTTAAATAGATTTGTTTTGTTCTAATTTTTCCAGAACGAAATCAACTCTTTCTTCAACACTACAATTTGGAAGTTCGATAAGAGTATACCCGGCAGATTGATACGTTTTCGTCAGCATATTGTAAAGCTCAGTGGCTTCTTCAAAAGTTTGCCAGCGCTCGTTATCGTTAATGTAAATGGCTTCCCAGGGTGGCGCCATAAATACATTTGATTGATATTTATAGTTTTTAAGTGCCTCGTTGAATTGACTTTCTACCCTAATATTTCCGACTTTCAGGTATGCAATTATATCAGGAATTGCCCGGTCAAAAAAAGTTGGTTCTTCAAGCAATAAGGATTTTTTATATTCTTCAACCATCCGTTCTAACGCAAGTTCAGCGAAGGAAGAAAGATTTTTCCAGGGTAAGTTTTCAGAATTTAAGTTGACTTGTTCCTGAATAAGCTGACGGGAAATTTCATCGGAACAATTAAAACCACGTGACTTTAAAGCATTTAGTAAAGTAGTTTTTCCTGATCCCGGGCCACCGGAGATTACGATTGAATTCATAGTAGCAAAATTACCAAATATTATTTTCGGTAAGGAAATATCCCAGGATTATCATAACCATCAAAAAACAGCTTTTATGGTTGATGACAATAACTTTCCGAATCTCCCCCGGCTCAATAATCCGGTCATTTTCTCCAATAAAAGGTTTGTCAACCCAATTCCCATGATAGACATTCGGACCGCCAAAACGACAATCAAGAATTCCTGCCAGAGCGGATTCAGGATAACCTGAGTTTGGGCTTTTATGCCGGTTTCCATATTTGAAGACAAATTGCAGACCGCGATAATTTACTGTTACAAGCACCATAAGCAATGCCGTAATCCGTGCCGGGATGAAGTTTACAATGTCGTCCAGTCGGGCTGCAAATTTTCCAAATTGCTCGTATTTATCGCTGCGGTAACCGATCATCGAATCCAGCGTGTTGATCATTTTATAAACCATCATGGCCGGAACGCCACCGATTGCGTAGAAAAATAATGGCGCAATGACACCGTCGCTCAGGTTTTCAGACATGGTTTCAAAAACTGCTATCCTGATTTGCTGGGCGGTTAACTGAGAAGTATCCCGGCCAACGATGCGGGATAATTGTTTTCTTCCGGCTTTCAATCCTTCTTTTTCCAAAGCTAAAAACACATTTCGTCCTTCTGTAATCAAGGCGTTATTTGCTAAACCATACCAGACCCAAACGCTGTTGACAGCGATAAAAAGCCACGGGTTAATGTTTAAAAGTATAATGTTTGAAAAATAAAAAAAGAAAAATGTTAGCAGACAAAGACTTGTCGATAGCAACATTCCTTTCAAAAATCGGGATGAATTTTTATTCAAAAGCTTGTCACCAGCCGCAATGGCATATCCAAATACACGAACCGGATGGGGCCAATTGTCAGGATCGCCGATAATTAAATCCAGAATATAACCGAAAACCAACG
>Ga0247803_1000914_pt1 | contig 15596 bp, 8 predicted proteins | sample UWRJL014104B1_FD_180928 | JGI IMG/M metagenome (GOLD analysis project Ga0247803, IMG submission 180928) | Plant litter microbial communities from Arlington Agricultural Research Station in Wisconsin, United States - UWRJ-L014-104B-1 | ecosystem: Environmental > Terrestrial > Plant litter >...
TTTAAGATTGTACAAAGCTACGAACGACCAGACGTATCTTGATGATGCGGTAAAATCAGGAAGAAACGTTTTGACTAATCCAAAATTAGTTTCAGAAGGACTTCTTAAAGATGAAGGTCAGGGTGACGGAGGATTATTCAAAGGTATTTTGGTACGTTATTTTACAGAACTAATAGAGCAGCCAACGATCAATTCGACGGATAAGGAAACTTTTGCAGCATTTATGAAATTTAATGCGCAGTCATTTTATAAAAAAGGAATCCTGAGACCTGCAATGCTTTCAGGAAATAACTGGAAAGTAGCTCCTGCAGCGGGAGGAAAAGTAGATTTAACCACGCAATTGAGCGGAGTTATGTTAATAGAAGCAGCAGCCAAGCTGGATAAAGATGGTTATTTTGATTAATTATTTAGTGGTAGTTTAAGTAGTAATTTTTGTAATGCCTGAAGGAAATAAACAGCCTTCAGGTTTTATACTGTTTATCAGTTTAACAGAAATAGCATGTAAAGCACGAAGTAAGAGTATGATAATCATTCAATAAAGTACTTTCCGGAAATTTCTAAAAAAATAAAATATTATAATGAAGAATAAAATCACAATTATACTTTTTCTTTTTGTAAGTCTAGTATCCTTTGCACAATGGAAACCACAAGGCGATAAAATAAAAACAAAATGGGCAGAGCAGGTAGATCCCAACAATACACTTCCTGAATATCCACGTCCGATAATGGAAAGAGGTCAATGGAAAAATCTTAATGGTTTATGGAACTACGCAATACAACCGGCAGGACAAACAGCGCCAAAAGGCTACGACGGAAAAATCCTCGTTCCTTTTGCTGTTGAATCAAGCCTTTCCGGTGTAATGAAAAAAGTAGGTTCAGAAAACGAATTATGGTATGAAACCAATTTCACCATCGACAGCAACTGGAAAAGTAAATATATTTTATTGCATTTTGATGCAGTAGACTGGAAAACAGAAGTGTGGATAAACAATGTAAAAGTAGGAACACATACTGGAGGATTTACGCCTTTTACTTTTAATATAACACCATTCTTAAACGGAAAATCGCAAAAATTAGTGGTAAAAGTTTGGGACCCAACAAACGACGGAACACAACCAAGAGGAAAACAAGTTAAAAATCCTGAAAGTATCTGGTACACACCGGTAACAGGAATCTGGCAGACCGTTTGGTTAGAACCGGTAAGTAAAAAACACATTGCCAATTTAAGAACCACACCGGATATAGATCGCAACACTATTACTATCGTTCCGGAAGTTGAAGGAAGTACACCAGGCGATATTGTTGAAATTACGGTATTTGACGGTATCAAAACGATTGCATCAGAAAAAGGAGTAGCAGGCCAGTCTTTGGATATTGTAGTAAATAATCCAAAATTATGGTCGCCTGATACACCATTTTTATATGATATTAAAGTAAAATTAATTAGCAGTGGCAAAGTAACAGACGAAGTAAAAAGCTATTTTGCAATGCGTAAAATTTCTTCGAAAAGAGATGATAAAGGGATTGTGAGAATTCAGTTGAATAATAAAGATTGCTTTCAGTTTGGTCCGCTTGATCAGGGATGGTGGCCTGACGGATTGTATACTGCGCCAACAGACGAAGCTTTAAAATATGACCTTGTAAGAACGAAGGAATTAGGTTTTAATATGATTCGTAAGCACGTAAAAGTAGAACCGGCAAGATGGTACACACATTGCGACAGAATGGGATTTTTAGTATGGCAGGATATGCCAAACGGAGATGACGGCCCAATCTGGCAAATGCATAAATATTTTGAAGGGACAGAACTAAAAAGAACAGCACAATCTGAGGCGACATACAAAAAAGAATGGAGAGAGATTATGGATCATTTATATTCGTATCCAAGTATCGTAGTTTGGGTTCCGTTTAATGAAGCCTGGGGACAATTTAAAACAATTGAAATTACAGAATGGACTCAAAATCATGATCCAAGCAGATTGGTGAATTCATCAAGTGGAGGAAACCATTTTCAAACAGGAGATATGTTAGACATTCACCATTATCCTGAACCTAACTTAAAATTGTATGACGCACGCAGGATCACTGTTTTAGGAGAATACGGCGGAATTGGCCTTCCGGTTACAGGACATTTATGGCAGACAGATAAAAACTGGGGATATACACAGTTTAAAAACAATGACGAAACCACAGCAAAATACAAAGAATATGCAGAGCAGTTAAAAACATTATCCAAAGTAGGTTTTTCTGCAGCTGTTTATACTCAGACAACTGATGTCGAAGGCGAAGTAAACGGTTTTATGACCTACGATCGTAAAGTGGATAAAATGAATTTTTCTGAGGTTAGTAAAATAAATAAAGAAGTAATTAACGCTATTAATAATTAAGTTGTGGTAAAAAATAAACATAAAATAGTTTTTAGTTTATTCACATTCTTCTCATTCGTGCCTACTAATGCACAAAGTGTAGCTGTTTGCGAAACTAAACTTCCTGTAGAATGGGTAAATCCTTTAGTAGGTACAGATTCTGATTACGGCATCTCAAACGGAAACACCTATCCCGCGATTGCAATGCCGTGGGGAATGAATTTCTGGACACCTCAAACAGGCAAAATGGGAGATGGCTGGGCGTATACATATAAATCAAACAGAATAAAAGGTTTCAAACAAACCCATCAGCCTTCGCCGTGGATGAACGATTACGGTCAGTTTTCGATTATGCCGGTTACTGGTGAATTAAAATTTAAGGAAGAAGAAAGACAAAGCTGGTTTTCTCATAAAGCAGAAACTGTTACGCCTTATTATTACAGTGTTTATCTGGCAGATCATAACGTTACAACCGAAATTACCCCAACAGAAAGAGCCGCGAGATTTAGATTTACATTTCCCGAAACAGATAAAGCGTACATTGTTATTGATGCTTTTGATAAAGGATCTTATGTGAAAATAATTCCTTCTGAAAGAAAAATTATCGGTTATACCACTAAAAACAGTGGAGGCGTTCCGCTTAATTTCAAAAACTATTTTGTGATCATTTTCGATAAAGAATTGAAGTTAAATTCAACCTTCAACGGAGATGTTTTAGGAAATGCACTTGAGATGCAGGCAGATCACGCAGGTGCTGTAATTGGTTTTAAAACAAAAGCGGGAGAACAAGTAAATGCTCAGGTAGCGTCGTCATTTATAAGCTATGAACAAGCAGAAAGAAATCTCAAAGAAATAGGAAAAGACAACTTTGATGAATTGAAAGAAAAAGGAAAAGAAACCTGGAACAAAGAATTAAGCCGTATAAAAGTAGAAGGTGGAACAAACGACCAAATGGCAACTTTTTATTCCTGTTTGTACAGATCGCTTCTTTTTCCGAGAAAGTTTTTTGAGTTCGACAAGAATAAAAAACCGGTTCATTACAGTCCTTATAACGGAAAAGTTTTGCCGGGTTATATGTTCGTAGATACTGGTTTCTGGGATACTTTTAGAGCTTTATATCCTTTTTTAAATTTAATGTATCCGGAATTGAATGCGCAAATGCAGGAAGGACTTTCGAATGCATTCAATGAAAGCGGATGGTTGCCGGAATGGTCCAGCCCGGGATTACGAGATATTATGGTGGGAAATAATTCAGCATCAATTGTGTCCGAAGCGTATTTAAAAAGCGGAAAAGGAAATAAATACGATATCGAAAATTTATACAAAGCGGTGATTCATGGCGCTAATAATGCCGGACCGCTAAAAGCAGTAGGTCGTGCAGCAGCAGATTCATACAATACATTAGGTTATGTACCGCACGATATTGTAAACGAAAGTGCCGCCAGAACATTAGAATATGCTTATGATGATTTTGCGATTTACCAATTGGCGAAAGCCTTAAACAAACCACAGTCAGAAATTGATTTATATAAAAAGAGAAGCTTAAATTATAAAAACCTTTTTGACCCTAAATACAAATTAATGCACCCAAAAAACAGTGACGGAAAATTCATGGAACCTTTTGATCCTTTTCAATGGTTCAACGGATTTACCGAAGGAAACAGCTGGCATTATTCATGGTCTGTTTTTCACGATATCCAAGGTTTAATTGATTTAATGGGAGGCAATCAGTCATTTGTTTCACAATTGGATAAAGTGTTTTCGTCACCTCCAATTTTTGCCACTTCAAATTTCACCGGAGGAGTAATTCACGAAATGAGGGAAATGCAAATTGCCAATATGGGACAATATGCTCACGGAAACCAACCAATTCAGCATATGATTTATCTTTATAATTATGCGGCAGAACCGTGGAAAGCACAATATTGGGTAAGAGAAAACATGAACAGAATGTATCATGCAACACCGGATGGCTATTGCGGTGATGAAGATAACGGACAAACTTCGGCCTGGTATGTATTTTCTGCTTTAGGGTTTTATCCGGTTACTCCGGCCTCAGATCAATATGTTGTAGGAGCTCCATTGTTCAAAAAAGTAACAATTGAACTGGAGAACGGAAATAAAGTAGAAATTAATGCTCCGGACAACAGCGATACAAGCAGATATATCAAAGAAATGAAATGGAATGGAAAAACGTATTCAAAAAACTGGATCAGTCATTCTGAATTGATGAACGGTGCAACATTAGATTTTGATATGTCGACAACACCGGACCTTAAAAGAGGAATTGAAAAAGAAGACGCTCCGTACTCATTAACAAACGAATAAAAAAGATATCTCCCTATAATTTAAAAACATACAACAATGCAAAGAAGAAAATTTATCCAGAATGCTGCTTTATTTGGCAGTTTAGCCCTTATCGATCCTATGGAAATAATTGCAGGAACTAAAATGGTAAAAGATTTCCCTATTGTAAGGGTTGCAAAAGGAAAAAGGAATTTTGAAAGTGATTTCATAGAAAAAACGATAACCGAATTTCAAAAGAATGTAAAAGATAAAGAATTAGGATGGCTGTTCAACAACTGTTTTCCCAATACGCTTGATACTACCGTAACTTATTCACAAAAAAACGGAAGACCGGACACCTATGTAATCACGGGAGATATTGATGCCATGTGGCTTCGAGATAGTTCTGCCCAGGTATGGCCTTACATGGCTTTTGCCGGAAAAGACACCAAACTAAAAAATCTGATTGCTGGTGTGATCAACAGGCAAACAGAATATATATTGAAAGATCCGTATGCGAATGCGTTTTACAACGATCCCAACAAAAAAGGAGAGTGGACAACAGATCATACCGATATGAAACCCGGAGTTCACGAAAGAAAATACGAAATAGATTCATTGTGCTACCCAATAAGACTGGCTTATAATTATTGGAAAAATACCGGAGACACTTCTCCGTTTGATGAAAATTGGGTAAAAGCAATTAAAGCAACCTTAAAAGTATTCAGAGACCAACAGCAAAAAGACGGTCACAATCCTTACACATTTCAAAGAACCACACAATTTGCTACAGATACAAGACCATTAAAAGGATACGGATATCCTGTTAAACCAGTTGGTTTAGTGTGTTCGGCTTTTAGGCCAAGTGATGATGCAACGGTTTTTTCTTTCTTAATTCCGTCTAACTTTTTTATTGTAGCGAGTATGAAACAGGCTGCAGAAATGTTGGAAACCATTAAAAAAGACAGCGCTACAGCAAAAGAATTAAGAGCTTTGGGTAACGAAGTAGAGCAGGCAATACAACAACACGCCGTGGTGAAACACCCTAAATACGGAAACATTTTTGCTTTTGAAGTTGATGGTTTTGGCGGTCATTTACTTATGGATGATTCCAATGTGCCAAGTTTACTGAGTTTACCTTATTTAGATGCTATCGATGTGAATGATCCAACGTATCAAAACACCAGAAAATTTGTACTATCAGAAGATAATCCGTTTTTCTTTAAAGGAAAAGTAGCCGAAGGAGTTGGAGGACCGCACGTTGGGATGGATATGATCTGGCCAATGTCATTAGTAATGAGAGCTTACACAACATCGGATCAAAATGAAATAAAACAATGTATCAAAATGTTGAAAGCATCGCATGGAGACACCGGTTTTATGCACGAATCTTTTCATAAAGACGACGCTAAAAATTTCACAAGATCATGGTTTGCATGGACCAATACATTGTTTGGTGAATTATTGTGGGATACGTACCAAAAACATCCAAAATTACTGGAACTATAGCTATTTGTAACACGTTTTAATTCTTTATAAAATGATAAAATTAAACAAGAATATCGTTCTTGCAGCCCTTTCTATGTCCATTTTTGGCTTTAATGCGGCGGCACAGAAATCCGGTGGCGGACTTGCAAAAGGAAAACATACAGCTTTGGTAAATCCGTTTATTGGTACTGCACCTTTATTAGATACCAAAATAATAGGTTATACACCACCCGCAGATATGCGTGTTTGGGCAGGATTGGTTTTTCCGGGCTCATCTGTACCTAATGCAATGGTACAATTAAGTCCTATGACAAAGTACAGATCCGGTGCAGGATATGAGTATGAGGACACATCAATTTTAGGATTTACCCATACCAATAAAGGACATTGGAACCTTTGTCATATTCCGCTTTTACCCGTTCCTGACGGAGCAGCATTTCCGTACAAATCATCTTTTAGCCATGATCAGGAAAAAGCAAGTCCGGCTTATTACGAAGTATATTTAAAAGACTATAATGTACAGGTAAAATTAAGTTCGACATTGCGTTGCGGAATACACGAATATACTTTTAAAAACAACAAAGGCCGAAAAGTACTTTTTGATCTGGGCAAAGCCAATAATCATGTAGACGATTGGCAAATCAAGCAGGAAGGCAACAATGCAGTAAGCGGTTTTCAAAGAACAGGAGGCGAAAAAATATATTTTTATGCAACATTAAGCAGTCCGATTGAAAAATTAGATACCAAAGATATTGCTAAAAGTGGCGGATATACTTTGGTAAATATAAAAGACGGAGATACAAAACCGGTAACGGTAAAAATAGCCTTGTCTTTTGTGAGTGTAGAGAATGCAATCGAAAATCTGAAAGCAGAAGTAGGAGATAAAAACCTCAACAAAGTTTTTGAAGAAGGAAGCACAAAATGGGAAAACCTGCTTTCTAAAATTCAGGTAAAAGGAGGAAACTACCAACAAAATGTAATGTTTTACAGTATGTTGTACAGATCGTTTTTATGGCCGGCTTTACGAAGTGACGTCAACGGACAATTTACAGATGAAGCGGGAAAAGTTCGAAAAGAAAACTATCATTATTATACACTTCCTTCATTATGGGATGATTACAGAAATAAACTGGTTTTGTTAAGCATTTTTTCACCGGATGAAACCAGCGATATTATCAGTTCGATGATCAACGAAGGAGAAATTAAAGGTTTTATGCCAACATTTTTTCACGGAGATCATGCAGCCTCTTTTATTGCAGGTTCTTACATGAGAGGTATCAGAAAATATGATGTTAAAAAAGCATACGAATTACTATTAAATAATGCGTATAAAGAAGGCGGTACAAGACCTCATATTGCAGAATATATTGCAAAAGGATATGTTCCGGAACAGGATATAAAAAATCCTGTAGTCGAAACCAAAGGAAATGCAGGAGTGACTAAAACCTTAGAATATGCCTATGATGATCATGCATTGGCATTATTGGCCAAAGAATTAAAGGATACAGAACATTATAATGATCTGGTAAAACGTTCTAAAAATTATGCAAATGTATTTGATAAATCGACCAGTTTTATGAGAGGTAAATTGGCAGATGGCAAATGGGTAACGCCGTTTAACCCTGAGTTTCCGTATTATGAATACATGTATCGTGAAGCAAATGCATGGCAGTTATCGTTTTTTGCACCACAGGATATGCCTGGCTTGGTAAAACTGTACGGAGGCGCAAAACCTTTTGAAGACAAACTTGATGAATTTTTTACAAAGCCATGGAATCCCAATTATATTGCCTGGAATATATCAGGTTTTATTGGGCAATATTGTCATGGTAACCAACCGGATCACGAAGCTCCGTTTTCGTATTACTTTGTAAATAAACCTGAAAAATCACAAAAAAGAATAGACGAAATATTAGAAACAATGTACGGAATTGGGCCTGAAAAACTGGCCATGTCCGGTATGGATGATGCGGGCGAAATGTCGTCCTGGTACGTGTTTGGTGCACTGGGACTTTACCCGTTATCTCCTGCCGATCCCGAATATATTGTAACTGTTCCTATTTTTAAAGAAGTAGCATGGACAACACCTGCAGGCAAAAAAGTAACGATCAAAAATCCGAATGGTAAAAGAAATCTGGAGACAATAAAAGTAAACGGCGCCAAGATCGACGGCTATTTTGTTTCGCACGATTTGTTTACGAATGGTGGTGAAATACAAGTGATAACCAAATAATAAGAATGTATTGTATAGTATAAATTAAAGTAGCGTCCCTTTTTTTGGGACGTTATTTATATAAAACCGATTTGAAATGAAAACAATTAAAGTATTGATTTGCCTGTTTTTTGTATTGGGATTTTACCACGGTTATTCCCAAAAAAAGTTTGAACTCCTTTCTCCCAACGGAGCAATAAAAGCTTCGATTGCTTTAGAAGATAAAATTTATTATTCAGTAAACATTAATAACGAAGAATTAGCATCAAATAATCATTTGGCATTAATTCTGAAAAATGAAACCTTAGGGCTAAATCCTAAAGTAACAGGAAGCAAAACAGGAAAAGTAAAGGAAGAAATTAAACCAATTGTTCCGTTAAAATTTTCATCAGTATCCAATAACTATAATTATTTAGTATTAAATTTTAAAGGAGATTACGCAGTAGAATTTCGTGCTTTTGATGATGGAATTGCATACCGATTCATAACGGCTAAAAAAGGCGAAATTGAAGTACTTAATGAAGATTTCTCGGTTAATTTTCCGGAGGATTATCTATTGCATTTACAACAGCCGGGAGGTTTTAAAACAGCTTACGAAGAATCCTATTCGCATACAGCGGTCACAGATTGGAAACCTGCTGATAAAATGGCTGTACTTCCTGTTTTAGTCGATTCAAAAAAGCAATATAAAATATTAATTAGCGAATCTGATCTTTCTGATTATCCTTGTTTGTTTTTGAAAGGAACCGGAAAAGGAATTACAGCTACGTTTCCTAAAACGCCTTTAGAATTTGGTCCCGACGGAGACCGAAGCCTTAAAATCCTCAAAGAAGCCAATTATATAGCAAAAACCAAAGGAACAAGAAGTTTTCCGTGGCGTTATTTCGTCATTACCAAAGAGGACAAACAGCTTATAGAAAATACGATGACCCTGAAACTGGCTCCAAAAAGTGAACTAAAAGAAACCACTTGGATAAAACCCGGGCAAGCCAGCTGGGAATGGTGGAACGGCGCTACACCTTATGGCCCGGATGTGAACTTTGTATCAGGTTATAATTTGGATACTTATAAATATTATATCGACTTTGCTTCAAAATTTGGAATAAAATATATCATTATGGATGAAGGCTGGGCCAATAGCACAGAAGATCCTTATTCACCAAATCCAAATGTCAATGTTCATGAATTGATCAAATATGGTAAAGAAAAAAATGTGGGTATCGTATTATGGCTTACATGGCTTACCGTTGATAAAAATAGGGGCGTTTTCAAAACCTTTAAAGAATGGGGAATTGCAGGAGTAAAAATTGATTTCATGGATCGCAGCGATCAGGTAATGGTCAACTATTATGAAAATGTAGCCAAAGAAGCAGCAAAACATCAAATATTGGTAGATTTTCACGGCGCGTTTAAACCTGCAGGATTAGAATACAAATATCCTAATGTAATATCGTACGAAGGAGTAAGGGGAATGGAACAAATGGACGGCTGTAAACCGGATAACAGTCTGTACCTTCCTTTTATGCGAAATGCCGTTGGCCCAATGGATTATACACCCGGTGCCATGATTAGCATGCAGCCCGAAGTATACAGATCCGAAAGACCAAATTCTGCAAGTATAGGTACAAGAGCTTATCAGCTTGCTTTGTTTGTGGTTTTTGAAAGCGGTTTGCAAATGCTGGCCGATAATCCAACGAATTACTATCGCGAGAAAGAATGTACTGACTTTATAACTTCGGTACCCACAACCTGGGATGAAACCAAAGCATTAGAAGCAAAAGCGGGAGAATATGCCATTGTTGCAAAAAGAAAAGGCACGAAATGGTTTATTGGCGGAATCACTAATAATACCGAAAAGCAAAGGAATTTCAAATTAAATCTAGACTTTTTAAAAGCCGGAAAATCATATAAAGTCACTTCATTCGAAGACGGCATCAACGCAGGATATCAGGCAATGGATTATAGAAAAAAGAATTTCACAGTTACCAATGCTGCTAACATCGAAGTAAAAATGGTTAAAAATGGAGGATGGGCAGCAGTTTTGGAGGAAATTTAAAACGCAATTCTTAAAAAATATAATTGATTGTGTTTTAACTTGAATGGATTTTGAAAACATTGGTAAAAAAATCTCTCGAAGATATCCTAAGTTTTTTTGACTAGGCTACAACTTTAGCTGGAGTTTATATAAAATCAATCTCAATGGCTTTAGCCAAAAAATGCGTGATTTGGCTAAAGCCTATTATTGCGCTAATTATTACCTCCAGCTAAAGCACGAGGATAGTCAGGAAATTGATACTTTAAAATTGGCGATTCTTTAATAATATTAAAACCAATGCAACTATTAAAAAAAAGAAAATCTAATGATAATACAGCATAAAAAAATTACTAAAACAATATATTCGTTTTTCCTTTTTCTGTTAATGAGTTTCGCGGGTTATTCTCAAACTCCTGTAAATCTCAAGTGCGAGCATTTGGCTAATCCGTTAGGAATTGATGTACCTCAGCCAAGACTTTCCTGGCAATTAAGCGGCAGCGGACATAATGTAATACAAGCAGCTTATCAAATAGAAATCGCAACAGATTCGATTGCTTTAATAAAAGGCGAAGGATTTGTCTGGAATACCGGAAAAGTAGCATCTGATGCTATTTTAATTCCTTACAACGGAATAGCTCTGAAATCTTTTACCACTTATTTCTGGAGAGTAAAAATTTGGGATGGAAAAAATAAAATGCAGATTTCAAAAATTCAGCGATTTGAAACGGCAATGTTACAATTTAGCGATTGGAAAGGCAGTTGGATATCCGATTCTCATGATATGAATTACAAACCGGCTCCTTATTTCAGGAAAGAAATTACAACAGCAAAAACAATAAAAACGGCTCGTGCTTATATTACGGCAGGCGGATTATATGAATTTTATGTGAATGGAAAAAAGGCAGGAGACCGAATGCTGGATCCTATGTTTACTAAATTCGACAGTAGAAATTTGTATGCAACGCTAGATATTACAAAGCAGATGCAAAACGGGAAAAATGCATTTGGTATTTTGTTAGGAAACGGCTGGTACAACCACCAATCGACTGCAGTTTGGCATTTTGATAAAACAATTTGGAGAAATCGACCTCGTTGTCTGGTCAATATCAGAATTACTTATTCTAATAATACTACCGAAACAATAGTTACAGATGAAACATGGAAAACGGCTGATAGTCCTGTAATCTTTAATAGCATTTACACTGGTGAACATTATGATGCGCGCAAAGAAATGAGCAACTGGAACAAACCTGATTTTAACGATAGCAACTGGAATAAAGCCATAATTGTACAATCGCCATCATCAAAATTGGTGTCACAGCAATTGCATCCAATTCGGGTTACGGCACATTTAAAACCAACGAAAGTAAACAGAATAAATGATACTTTATCGATTTTTACCTTCCCCAGAAATATTGCCGGAACAGTGAGCCTTTCGATCAAAAATGCAGTTTCCGGAACTATTTTCAGAATAAAACACGCAGAACGTTTGTACAAAAACGGAATGGTCGATCTTTCTAATATCGATTTGCATTACAGACCCACTGACAATACTGATCCTTTTCAGACCGATATTTTTATTGCAAAAGGAAATGATAAAGAAAGTTTTTCTCCAAAATTTAATTACAAAGGATTTCAATATGTAGAAGTAACTTCAAGCCGGCCTTTTGCACTAGATCATCATAATCTTGTTGCGCTTGAAATGCACAGCGATGTGCCTGCCGTGGGGAAAATTAAAACTTCGAATCAGGTTTTTAATAAAATATGGGAAGCAACAAATAGTAGTTATCTCGCAAATTTATTTGGTTATCCGACAGATTGCCCGCAACGCGAAAAAAACGGCTGGACAGGCGACGCGCACACGAATATAGAAACGGGATTGTATAATTTTGACGCAATTACCATTTACGAAAAATGGCTCGCCGATCATCAGGACGAGCAACAACCCGATGGAGGAATTTCTAATATTGTTCCAAACCCCGGTGCATTTGGCTATGAATTTGCAACCGGCCCTGACTGGACCAGTTCTATAGCGATTATTCCGTGGAAAATATATGAGTTTTATGGCGATGCCCGTTTGCTGACCAAAATGTATCCCAACATAAAAAAGTATGTAGATTTAATTGATAAGAAATATCCAACTGGTATTACAGATTGGGGATTAGGCGATTGGGTTCCTGTAAAAAGCACCAGTTCGAAACCGCTTACTTCTACAATGTATTATTATACAGATGTTTTAATTTTAGCCAAGACCGCAAAACTGTTAGGAAACACCAAGGAGGCCGATCACTATTTTAAATTGGCAGAAAAAATTAAAAGCGTATTCAATGAACAGTTTTTTAATAAAAGTACCTATTTGTATTGCAGCGGTACCCAAACAGAATTGTCCGGACCATTATATTGGGGATTGGTTCCTGGTGCGTACAAACAAAAAGTAGCCGATAATTTGTATAAAAAAGTGCAGGAAACTAATTTTCATCTTGATGTTGGTTTATTAGGAACGAAGTCTTTATTGAATGCATTAAGCGAAAATGGCTATGCCGATGCTGCTTATAAAATTGCTTCTCAGGAAGATTTTCCGTCCTGGGGATATTGGATCAAAAATGGGGCTACTACCTTGTTTGAAAACTGGCCTTTGAATGTTGAAAAAAATGACGCTTCGATGAATCATATTATGTTTGGAGAAATAGGAGCGTGGATGTACAAAGGATTGGGCGGTATTTTTCCTGACGAAAATTTGCCAGGTTTTAAGCATATAATTTTAAAACCCAATTTTGTAAAAGACCTTACTTATTTCGAATCTGAACATACATCTCCTTACGGGAAAATAGTGTCGAACTGGAAAAGAGAAAACAAAAAAGTACTTTACGAAGTATTGGTTCCGCCAAATGCTACTGCTAGTTTCTATTTAGAAAAGAATAGTAATTTCACTTGTAATTCAAAGGATATTAGTGTCAGTAAAGAAGGATTATTTAAAGTGATTCAGCTTAAATCTGGATCTTATTCTTTTAAAATTACTGAATAATAAGAAGTTTATTAGGCACTTTTTTATGAATATTTATAGAGATGACAAAATATTGATGAGGTGTTGCTCTTTTTTTAATGATTTAATAAATACCACTATGAACAAAATATTATTATGGTCTGTTACGGCCGCATTGGCTGGATTTTTATTTGGTTTTGATACCGTTGTAATTTCTGGTGCCGATACCAGATTACAGGAATTATGGCATACTTCGGATGTCTTTCACGGTTCTGTTGTAATGGCTATGGCTTTATGGGGAACTGTGGCAGGAGCTATTTTTGGAGGTATTCCTACCAATGTATTAGGAAGAAAAAAGACCCTTATCTGGATTGGAATTTTGTTTTTGGTTTCGGCAATTGGTTCCTCTTTGGCAAACGATCCCTGGACTTTTGCCTTTTTTAGATTTTTAGGCGGATTAGGAATTGGCGCATCGACTATCGCCGCGCCGGCTTATGTTTCTGAAATTGCGCCTGCAAAAGATAGAGGAAGATTGGTTTCGTTATATCAGTTTAATATTGTTTTGGGAATTTTGATGGCTTTTTTGTCCAATTATTTATTGCGGGATGCAGGAGAAAATGCCTGGCGATGGATGATTGGTATAATGGCTTTTCCTGCTTTTTTTTATATGGCAATTGTTTTTACGATTCCGGAAAGTCCAAGATGGTTACTTTCTAAATCAAGAATTGATGAAGCCAAAACGATTTTACAAAAAATTGACCCTACAGCCAGTATTGAAGATTTAATGCAGGAACTCCATATTGGTCAGGAAGATAATAAGGATTTAAAGAAAGAGACTATATTCTTGAAAAAATACAGATATCCATTGATGCTGGCTTTTTTAATCGCAGTATTTAATCAGTTTTCAGGAATTAATGCATTTTTATATTATGCGCCAAGGATTTTTGCAGAAGCTGGCTTAGAACAAAGTGCAGCCTTAATTAGCAGTGTGGGTATTGGTGTAACTAATTTAATATTTACACTTATTGGTGTTTTTTTAATTGACGTTTTGGGTCGAAAAGTGCTAATGTATATTGGATCTGTTGGCTATATTATTTCTCTGGGATTGGTCTCGATTGCTTTTTTTCTAAAATGGGAAGGCATGCAGGTACCTGTTTTTTTATTTTTATTTATTGCTTCGCATGCCATAGGACAAGGTGCTGTAATTTGGGTTTTTATCTCAGAGATTTTCCCCAATCATTTACGTGCCAGCGGCCAGGCATTTGGTTCATCAGTACATTGGATTCTGGCAGCTATTATTCCATCCATGATTCCTTTTTTATTCTCGACGATTGGAGCCGGAACTGTATTTTTAATTTTTGCTGTAATGATGGTATTTCAATTGCTTTTCGTGATTTTTATGATGCCGGAAACCAAGGGAAAATCTTTGGAAGAACTTCAGCAAACTACTTTTAAAAGTTAAGCAATTCATGATTAGGATGTACAAGAATAATAATGGAAGAAGGAAATTGGGTAAAAATTCCAATAAAAAAATCCAAATTCCAAGTGTTGAGAAAGTTGAAAAAAAAGCCTTTAGAAATGATTGATCTAAAGGCTTTATTCTTTTCAAAAAAAATATTACTTAATAGTTACACTATAATTTAAAACTGAAGAACCATCATTGGTGGTAAATCTAATTCTGTCATATATTCCCGCAGGAATTCCTGATGGTACTTTTAACACAGCTCTGTAGGGAGTTAGACTTACAATTTCGACAGGATAAATTAAAGTTTTAGCTTTGTTATTATAAAGAACTGCAGCTGTTATGGTATTCATCATTCCACCTCGAATTTCAAAGGTTTCACCAGCTTTTTTCTCGATTGGAGTACCATATCTTTCAGCAGAAAAATAATCAGGTTCTGCAACCTCAACTTTAAACCTGTTATCTACACTTGTGTTTTGCAGTACGTACGCACCATTCTTAATACGCATATCATATTTTCCCGCAGGCATATTGTCAGGCAGAAAGTAGTACACTCCATAATCGGGAAATAATCCGCCGTCTCCAACTCCCAGATAAACTATTTCTGCGGTGTATTCTGTTTTTTTATCAGTAGCATCTACAAAATATACTTTGGTATCTTTAAGACTTAACCATAAATTATCTACGCCGGTTGCCGACTCGTTATTGGTCATTCTTTGCATAAACCCTTTGTATAAAAAATCTCCAGAATTATATGTCCAGCT
>Ga0247803_1000915_pt1 | contig 15579 bp, 13 predicted proteins | sample UWRJL014104B1_FD_180928 | JGI IMG/M metagenome (GOLD analysis project Ga0247803, IMG submission 180928) | Plant litter microbial communities from Arlington Agricultural Research Station in Wisconsin, United States - UWRJ-L014-104B-1 | ecosystem: Environmental > Terrestrial > Plant litter >...
CAAAACGGCCAGACATCCGGTTGTCAGCCTGTCGCTTGCCGGGAAAATGGCATCCGGCGGTTCCGGCATGTCGAGCAGTTCCTGTACGGCAGCTTCGTTTTCGCTCACCAGCTTGCCCCCATGGTGACAATATTTCACATACGATTCGTCAAAGGGAATGCCATAATCTTCCAATGCTTTTTTGTAACCTGCTAATCTTTCAGTAGTTATGGAAAGGTAAATCGGGCTCGTGATGTGCGCAATTTTCCGGCGTCCGGTTTTTATCAGATGTTCTGTTGCTTCATAACTTCCAAAAAAGTTATCAGCCACAACTTTATAGGTTTCAATTTCTTTTGGAACCCGGTCGAAAAAAACGATCGGTAATCCCTTGTCCATGAGCTCCTCAAAATGGTGCAAATTCGTAGTCAGACTTGAAAGAGACACCAGCAAACCATCCACTTTTCTTGACACCAGATAATTTGTATTGGCTACTTCCCGCTCATAAGATTCGTGACTCTGAAATATAACAACATGATAACCAAGGTTATAAGCAATTGATTCAATCCCGTTGATCAGTTGTGAAAAGAAGTTGTTGGCAATTTCCGGAATAATCACACCAATTGACTTGCTTTTGCTGTCACGTAAGCTCAGTGCAATCGGATTGGGCCGGTAATTCATTTTCTCGGCATATTCCATCACCAGCTTTTTCGTCTCAACATTGATCTCATAGCTGTTTCGCAAAGCGCGGGAAACCGTGGATGTGGAGAGATTAAGTGCCCTGGCAATGTCCTTTATTGTAATTGTTTCCAAAGAAAAACTTGATTTATTCCAACTTAATATTCAATTCAAAACAGTTCCTTCATCTTTTAGTGAATGTACTAAATTACATACTAAATGCGAAATCGGAGAAAAGATACTTACTCAATTTATCCTTCTGGCAACGTTCCCGATAACGATTGCACAAAAAAAGACAATTCAATATTTGATATTTCTAATAATTCAGCCTAAACTCGTTGATTAAAAGACGCTATCCTTTTGACGCTAAAAGGATCATATACCCCCAATTTAATATCCAATTCCAATTAATGGCCATTACTGATTTATTTGACTTATCCGGAAAAACTGCACTTGTAACCGGATGCAATCGTGGCATAGGCAAAGCCATGGCCGAAGCGTTGGCAGAAGCAGGAGCTGATATCATCGGCATTTCATCTTCACTGCCCACAACTGAAAGTGAAATTCAAAAATCCATCACGCAACTGGGAAGGAAATTTTATCCATACCAGGTTGATTTGGGTGACCGGGAAAAACTATACAGTTTTATCGGTCAGGTAAAAAAAGATCATTCTCAGATCGATATTTTGGTTAATAACGCCGGTATCATCTTACGCCAGCCCGCAGCCGAACATTCCGACGAATATTGGGATCAGGTCCTGAATATTAACTTGGATGCGCCATTTATATTGTCCAGGGAGCTGGGCAAAGAAATGATTTCAAGAGGTTACGGTAAAATTATATTTACGGCTTCTTTACTTACTTTCCAGGGCGGAATCAATGTCCCGGGATATACAGCATCAAAAAGTGCAATTGGCGGTTTGGTAAAGGCACTTGCGAATGAATGGGCTGGTAAAGGCATCAACGTCAATTCAATAGCTCCCGGGTACATTAACACAGATAATACGGAAGCATTAAGAAACGATCCGGTCAGAAGCAAATCCATCCTCGACAGAATACCTGCCGGAAGATGGGGAATGCCGGAAGATTTTAAAGGTCCTGTTCTTTTTCTTGCCTCAAAAGCATCCGATTATGTGAGCGGAACCACGCTGACTGTTGATGGCGGATGGATGGGAAGGTGATTTTTAAGTTTTAAGTAAAGAGTTTACAATTCAGAGTAAAAATAAAAATAGTTGCTCAGGCACACAGCCGATTGCTGATTGCCCACAGCCGATAGCCAAAAAAATCCATGCATATCAGATTTGAAAGCAGCCGTAAAGAAGTATCTCAAATGGATACGGAAACCTTGCGCGAGAATTTTTTAATTGAAAGTATATTCGCTTCCGACCAGATAAATTTCGTTTATTCTCATTATGACCGGGTCATGATCGGCAGCGCCGTTCCCGCTCATGCACCACTGACGCTGAAAACCTACGATTCGTTAAAAGCGAATTATTTTCTGGAAAGAAGAGAAATCGGGATCATTAATATTGGCGGAGACGGCGAGATCATTGCAGACGGCGAAAAATTCGAAATCAGCAAACTGGGTTGTCTTTATGTTGGCAAAGGGACAAAAGAAGTGACCTTTATCAGCAAAAACTCCGCTGATCCTGCTGCATTTTATTTGTTGTCCTCTCCTGCGCACCAAACGTATCCGACCACTTTGTTTACCAAAGAGGATGCCACGCCGGTTACAATTGGAAGTATGGAAACCTCCAATCACCGTACGATTTACAAATACATCCATCTTGAAGGAATCCAAAGCTGTCAGCTCGTGATGGGCCTGACTGTTCTAAAAACCGGAAGTGTTTGGAACACCATGCCTTCGCACGTGCACGATCGCCGGATGGAAGCTTATTGCTATTTTGATGTGCCTGCAAATCAGCGCGTTCTGCATTTGATGGGAGAACCGTCCGAAACCAGACATTTGTGGGTTGCAGATCGTCAGGCAATCATTTCGCCACCCTGGTCGATACATTCGGGATGCGGCACTTCCAACTATTCTTTCATCTGGGGAATGGCCGGAGAAAATAAAGATTACACCGACATGGATGCTGTTGCAATCGGCGATTTGAGGTAATTTGTTTTATTAATATAAATATAGAAGCCGGATGAGTTATTCACTTGTCCGGCTTTTGTTTATCGTGTTCCTGCTATTTTCCAACAATCTTATTGTCTGTTCCAACCATTCAGAATATCATTCTGTCATGCAGTAAACCACAAGCTTATGAAACAAACCTTATAGCTTCCTGGGATAATGATATGATTTTCCAATTGTAAAAAAGAGGAATCCACAGCCTCCGCCATTGAAAAAATTGTAGGAAGATGGCGCCAGATAGTGGTAAGAAAAAGTGGTGAAACTTCCATGGACAAAAACGGATACAACTGCCCGGTCAATTTGGACATTCAGCAGTCTGGTAATGAAATAATAACCACAAATTGTGGCGGTTATCAAATCAAATACACCAGAGAACTTAAAATTTAAGGGATCCTTAATGTGAAAGTAACCGACTTGAATGGTCTCTTTTGTGCAATTCCGGTAAAGAATCTTTCTTCACGTTTCTTCACTGGATTTCTTCTAAAAACCTCTTCTGTTTGGCGCAGATCCCAACATAATACAAATTTCAGCACAAAATCTGTTTTCTTCCCATAACGGACTGCCCGGAAACTCTCTGGGCAAATGCATTTTTTAATGCGTTTTTCTCACTTGCCTTCTCTTCCGGCAACGTTCCCGACAACGATTGCGCAATTAAACACAATTTAATATTTGATAATTATAATTATAACGCTTAAACTCGTCTAACAACTCCGTTATAAAAATAAATATTCAGCTGCTGGATATTGAAATAAGTCAATTGCATGAAAAAACTGATACTGTTTGCGCTTATTGTCCTTTCTGGTTTTAAAACAGCCGATCCTAAAATTCAGGTTTTCCTGATCGGAGATTCCACGTTGGCCAACAAAGCTCCCGGAGATGCACCTGAAACGGGATGGGGAATGGTATTACAGGATTATTTCCAAAACGAAAATATCAAAGTCCAGAATCACGCATTAAATGGCCGGAGCACCAAAAGCTTTATCAACGAAGGCCGATGGGCAACGGTGTTAAAAGAAATGAAAGCCGGGGACTGGGTTTTTATCCAGTTTGGCCACAATGATTCCAAAGACAAAGACACAAGCCGCTACGCTGCCGCCAATACAGATTACCAGAAAAACCTGATCCGGTTTATCAATGAGACACGTGCCAAGGGCGGAAAACCAATTTTATTGACACCAGTGATGCGCCGTCGCTTTGATGAAAAAGGCAAATTTTTCGATACACACGGAGATTACCCGTCAGCTGTAAAAGCAGTTGCAAAAGAGGCAAAAGTTCCACTGATCGATCTTCACGCAAAAAGTCAGGAAGCTATCGTTTCGCTTGGTGAAGAAGGATCAAAAGCTTTATTCATGCATTTGGAAGCAGGTTATTATCCAAAACATCCAAAAGGACTTATCGACGACACGCATTTTTCAGGATATGGTGCGAAGGTGATGGGAAGTCTTGTGGCAGAGGGTATAAAAGAACAAATACCGGAACTTGCCAAATTTTTAAAGCATTTCGGATCAACCGACAAATACGTTTTTGAATTGCCTAAAATTCAATTGCCCGCTTTCAAACAGGATACTTTTAATATTGCTGATTTTGGCGCAAAAAATGATGGCGTTCAGCTTGCTTCGGTTGCCATCAACAAGGCCATTGATGCCTGCAATGCCAAAGGCGGCGGAACGGTATTAATTCCCGAGGGTTTTTGGCTTACCGGTCCCATCGTAATAAAGAGCAATGTGAATCTGCATATTTCAAAAGGCGCTTTGTTGCAGTTCAGTGATCGTTACGACGATTATCCATTGGTCAAAACGAGCTGGGAAGGATTGGACGCCATTCGCTGCCAGTCGCCGATCAGTGCAACGAACGCAACCAATATAGCCATTACCGGCGGCGGAATTGTGGACGGTGCCGGACAGGTTTGGAGATCGGTTAAAAAGGAAAAACTGACAGAAGGTCAATGGAAAACGCTGGTTGCATCCGGCGGCGTGATCGGAAAAGATCTTACGACCTGGTATCCTACCGAGAAATCCATGCTGGGCCACCTGACCAAAGGCGCCGGAAATATTGCAGCTGGTTATAATCTTGAAAACGTAACACAATTCAGAGATTACCTTCGCCCGAATATGGTGCGGCTGACTAATTGTAAAAAGATACTTCTTGACGGTGTCACTTTTCAAAACTCTCCTGCCTGGAACCTGCATCCAATGCTTTGTGAACACATTACACTTAAAAATCTGACGGTAAGAAATCCTTGGTATGCGCAAAACGGAGATGGCGTTGATCTGGAATCCTGCCGCTTTGGATTGATCGACAATTGCACATTCGATGTAGGAGATGACGGGATTTGTATCAAATCGGGACGGGATGAAGAAGGCAGGAAACGCGGCGTTCCGACAGAAAATATCATTGTCCAAAACTCCACAGTTTTTCACGGCCATGGTGGATTTGTAATCGGCAGTGAAATGTCGGGCGGTGTTAAAAATCTTTTTATTACCAACTGTAATTTCCTTGGAACGGATGTCGGGCTTCGTTTCAAAACAGCTCGCGGCCGTGGCGGAGTAGTTGAAAATATATTCGTTTCAGATATCAATATGACCAACATTCCTGGTGAAGCCATCCTTTTTGACATGTATTATATGGCAAAGGATCCTGTGCCGAAGCCGGGAGAAAAGAATGAACTGCCGGCCATGAAAGCCGAGCCTTTGAATGAAGGAACTCCGCAATTTCAAAATTTTCACATCAGAAATGTAGTTTGCAAAGGTGCCGAAACGGCAATTATGGTACGTGGCTTGCCTGAAATGAGCATCAAAAACATCACCATAGAAAACGCCGTCCTGCAAAGCAATAAGGGTTTCGTTTGTATTGAAGGCGAAAATATCAATTTGAAAAACGTGTCTCTTTTCACAAAGGACAAAACCGTCATGCAGATTCAGAACAGCACAAATGTCACAATGGACGGAATCAAATATTCTGAAAACCGCGATTTGCTGCTTCACATTTCCGGTGACCGTTCTAAAGCAATTAAGCTGATTAATACCGACGATAAAAAAGCGAAGAAAAGTACTGCGTTTGAAGGTAATGCTTCGGCGAAGGCACTGAGCAGAAATTAGAGACAAAACTGAAATGGATCAAAAAGGAAAACTATTTATCAATGATTCCGACATCGGGTGGGAAGATTTGGGAGCCGGCCTGAAACGAAAAATCATGGCTTACGACGACAACCTGATGATGGTAAAAGTGTCATTTGAAAAAGGGGGGATCGGAACATTACACAGCCATTTTCACACTCAGATGAGTTATGTGGAAAGCGGAGCATTTGAAATTACTATCGGAGAAAACACAAGTTCAGTAAAAAAGGGTGATGCCTATTACATCCCGCCAAACATCGTACACGGCGCGCTGTGCATACAGGAAGGCATTCTCATTGATATTTTCACACCATTAAGAGAAGATTTTATAAAATAATCAAGGCTATCATTTAGCCAAAATCACCCCCAAAACTGGTAACCGTTGATGATTAGATATATTACAAAAACAGCATTCTTCCTTGTTGGTTTTACGCTGATAAGCAATGCCTTATCGGCCCAGAGCTCGGTCACATCTCAGGCAGCGCCTGCCAAAGGAAAGCAATTCATTGCGGACGCCGATATTCCATGGGAAGACCTTGGAGGGGGATTAAAGCGCAAGATCATGTCTTACGACAAAACCATGATGATGGTAAAAATCGTCTTCGAGAAAGGTGGAATAGGCAAACCGCATCAACATGTACATACGCAGATGAGCTACGTAGACAGCGGTGTTTTTGAAGTGACTATCGCAGATAAAAAGCAAATCCTGAAAAAGGGAGATGGCTATTATATCCCTTCCAATGTGATGCACGGTGCCGTTTGTATTGAGCCGGGCGTGCTGATTGACATGTTCACGCCCATGCGTGAGGATTTTGTGAAGTAAAAGCTTCCATTGAAATAAATTATCGATTTGAACAAAAAACATATGCGTCTTCGCTTAAAACTTCTTAGTCATTCTTTCCTGTTTTTTCTGGCATCGTCCGCGGTTTTTGCACAGGATATGCCCTGGTCACGGCGCATGGCTGATTCATTTATCGCCAATCACAAGGATTCGATTCTGGTAGGAAAAAATACCTTTACGCGCTGGGATTATGAACAGGGACTGATGCTGAAAGCCATTGAAAAAGTGTGGTACAGGACCGGTGAGGGAAAATATTTTGAATATATCCGTAAAGATATTGATCAGTATGTGCGCGCAGACGGAAGCATCAGAAGCTATAAATTTGATGATTTCAACATCGACAATATTCCTCCGGGACGGGCTTTGCTTACCCTATATCAGCAAACGCAGCCGGATAAAGAAAAATACAAAAAAGCGGCAGATCTGCTTTGGAAGCAACTCGAAGAGCAGCCAAGAACCAAAGAAGGCGGGTATTGGCACAAAAAACGCTACCCAAATCAAATGTGGCTGGATGGCCTTTTCATGGGCGAGCCTTTTGCGGCGGAATACAGTTCGCTTTTCAATCATCCCGAACATTTTGATGATATCGCAAAGCAGTTTGCCTTGATTGAGAAATATGCTGTCGATGAAAAAACGGGATTAATTTACCACGCGTATGATGAAAGCCGTGAGCAAAAATGGGCTGACAAAACAACAGGACGGTCGCCGCACTTCTGGGGCAGAGCCATTGGCTGGTACGCTGTTGCGTTGGTGGATGTGCTGGATTACTTTCCGCAAGGCCACCCAAAACGTGCCGATCTGATTAAATATTTACAAAGACTGGCACCTGTTTTAGCAAAGTATCAGGACAAACAATCGGGCGTCTGGTATCAGATTGTTGATCAGGGAACACGTAAAGGCAATTATCTGGAAGCATCCGCTTCGTCCATGTTCGTTTACGCTTTGGCAAAAGGTTCGCGGCTTGGATACATTCCGGCAACTTACGCAGCCAATGCAAAGCGTGGTTACGAAGGTATTTTGAAGAACTTCATTGAGAAAGAAGCAGATGGAAGCATTAGTCTGAACAAAACCGTGAGCGTAGGCGGATTGGGTGGAACGCCTTACCGCGATGGCAGTTACGAATATTACCTGAGTGAACCGCTCAGAAAAAATGATCTGAAAGGAATCGGGCCGTTTATCTTCGCCAGTATTGAGATTGAAATCGCAGCCGAAAATGCAGCTGGAAAAGGCAAAAAAGTGGCATTGGATTACTATTTCAACCACGAGTTCCGTAAAGGTGCAAACGGCAAAGAAGAACCTTTTCACTATACCTGGGAAGATCGCCAGCATTCGGGATTCTGGCTTTGGGGTAATACCTTCCGGGAATTAGGCGCGGCAACGGTTTCCATTCCGGCGGCACCAACCGCTGAAAATCTGAAAGGGAATGACGTCTACATTATTGTTGATCCCGATACAAAAAAGGAAACCGCCAATCCGAATTTCATTCAGTCAAAAGACATTGCAGTCATCGAAAAATGGGTGAAAGATGGAGGCGTTTTAATGCTAATGGCCAATGATACTGCTAACTGCGAAATCCCCCATTTTAACCAGCTGGCAAAAGTTTTTGGTATCCAATTTACCAGCAGAAACCGGAATATGGTCCAGGGATTGCAATTTGAACAGGGAAGACTCGACATTCCAGCAAATGACAAAGCGATTTTCAAGACTGCAAGCAAAATTTATATTAAAGAATTGTCGCCGCTTGCTTTAACACCTCCCGCCAAATCTGCATTGACTGATCATGGAGACATCATTTTCGGAGTTTCAAAGTATGGAAAAGGAACTGTATTTGCAGTTGGAGATCCCTGGCTTTACAACGAATATCTGGACGGGCGGCGCATTGATACCAGCTTTGAAAACTTTGAAGCAGGAAAAGATCTTGCTGAATGGTTGTTGAAACAAGTTCCAAAAAAGTAGAAAATGTCAAAACGTTCACTCCTTGTTGGCTGGTTGGCAGCTATCATTTCGTTTCATTTCGGCAATTTATTTGCAGGAAACAGGTTAAAAAATGACCCTGTTTCTCAGGTCTCGACCGACTCGACTGCGGAAAAAATGCTGTTGTCTCAACGGTCAGCCGGAGGCTGGCCCAAGCAGATCAATGAAAAGGCATTTAACTACGACAATTTTTGGAGCCAGGAATTCATCCGCACTGTGAAAGCCGGAACTTCGCACAATGATGCAACCATTGATAACCACGCGACATCCCGTGAAATCCGGCATTTGGTCCAGGCATATCAGAAAACGAAGAACGAGAAATATCTGAAAGCTGCTGAAACAGGAATTTCGTATTTATTAAAAATGCAGTACGAAAATGGAGGTTTCCCTCAGTTCTACCCTGATACAAGCGGATACCGCAAACACATTACCTACAATGACAACGCAATGATCAATGCATTGCGGGTTTTGAAGGATGTCTCAGAAAGTAAAAAGGGATTTGAAACTGTAAACACCGATTTAAAGAAAAAATCCGGTTTGGCTATTGAAAAGGGAATATCGTGTATTCTGAAAACACAGATTAAGGTCAATGGAAAACCGACCGTCTGGTGTGCGCAGCATGACCATGTCACTTACCTCCCGTCGAAAGCCCGTGCGTACGAACTGCCTTCGTTCAGCGGTTCCGAAAGTGTAGAAATTACCAGGTTTTTGATGGAAATAAAAAATCCGTCTGCCGGGGTGAAAGCTGCTGTAACAGGTGCCGTTGAATGGCTGAAAGCGGCTACAATCACAGGTTTTAAGACACAAAGAATCAAAGATCCTTCCATGCCGAAAGGGCAGGATGTTGTGCTGGTTGAAGCACCCAATGCAAAGCTGTGGGCCCGCTTTTACGACGTGGAAACCGGCAAACCATTCTTCTGTGGCCGCGACGGTATAAAAAAAGCAAATTTGAAAGATATCGAAAATGAAAGGCGCACAGGTTACGCATACTACGGAACCTGGCCTGAAAAACTGTTGACCACTGAATTTTCGGAGTGGCTTTCGGGAAAAAATCAGGCAAAATAATATTGTAACAATTTTATCCGGAATGGAATATGAATCATCTTTTTCGTGAAAATTTACGGCAGCTGCGGAACCAGTCTGTTGTAATTGTACCGGACGACGCTATTTTCAAGCTTCCCGAAAAGGTTCTTCAATTCGGAACCGGCGCATTTCTTCGTGGTTTGGCTGATTATTATATTGATAAGGCAAACCGCCAGGGCATTTTCAATGGCCGGATCGTAGTGGTGAAATCGACCAGTGAGGGCGATTTGAAAGCTTTTGACCGTCAGGACAATTTATATACGATTTGTTCAAGAGGCCTGGAAGACGGAAAACTGGTTGAAGAAAATGTCATTTGTTCATCCATAAGCCGCGTTCTTTCCGCCAGGACACAGTGGTCGCTGGTGCTGGATCTTGCCAAAAATCCGGCTGTGGGTATTGTCATTTCCAACACCACCGAACTGGGGATTCAATTGATCCAGGATGACATTTACCACTGGCCGCCCGTTTCTTTTCCAGGCAAATTGCTTGCTTTTTTATATGCAAGATATGTTGCTTTCGGAGGAAGCCCGGATCACGGCGTAGTGATTGTTCCCACAGAACTTATTTCTGACAACGGCACCAAGCTGGAATCCATCGTACTTGAACTTGCACACCGCAATGGACTGGAGAGTAATTTTATAGACTGGCTGGAACAAAGCAATTCTTTCTGTAACTCATTGGTAGACCGCATTGTACCGGGTAAACCAGAGGATGTTACAAGGAAAGAAATGGAGGAAGAATTCGGCTATGAAGATGATCTGCTGATAACTGCCGAGCACTATCATTTGTGGGCCATCGAAGGAGACGAAACTGTCAGGAAAAAATTATCTTTTTGTCAGGCAGATCCCGGTGTTGTGATCGAAACGGACATCGAGCTTTATAAAGAACTGAAACTGCGTTTACTAAATGGTGGGCACACGCTGGGAAGCGGACTGGCCCATTTATGCGGATTTACAACAGTGGCCGAGGCGATGGAAGACGCTTGTTTTTCAACATTTCTTACCCATTTGATGGAAAACGAAATTGCGCCGGCCATTCCTTATCCGATGGATCGGGACATAGCCCGTAACTTTGGCCGCAGCGTGATAGACCGATTCCGTAATCCGTATATTCAGCATAAATGGCTTAATATTACTTCAAATTATTCCGCCAAAATTCTTTCGCGTGTGATGCCGGTATTTTTAAAATATGAAACCGTTTGTCTGGCTAATCCTGAATATATTACTTTTGGGTTTGCAGCCTATATCTATTTCATGAAGCCCGCCAGAAAAGACGGAGATCATTATTTTGGCCTTGCAAACGATATTTACTATCCCATTCAGGATACAAGAGCAGCCTATTTTCATCAAAAGTGGCAAATGACCTCCTTGTCCGAAATGGTCCATGCCATATTGAAAGACCAGTTTATCTGGGGAAAAGATCTCAACAAATCCGGGGTAACACACGACAGTATCGTCCTTTATCTTGAAGCAATTAAAAATAATGGCGCAATGGCCGCATTAAAAGCTTTTTTGGGAAAGATGGAATATGCTTAAAAAGCCCTCATTTATTACCAGTTTTAAATTTATTGTAAACAAATCCAATCTAACCCGAGTATCCTTTTCATGGAAAACCAAATGACGAAATACCGTTGGCGTGTTGTAGCCCTGCTTTTCGCGGCAACGACCATCAACTATCTGGACAGACAAGTACTTGGCTTGCTCAAGCCAACTTTGGAAGCAGAATTTGGCTGGAAAGAAAGCGATTTCAGTCACATTGTTATGGCTTTTCAAGCGGCTTATGCAATTTCACTAATTGGCTTTGGAGCCATTATTGACCGGATCGGTACCAAATTGGGATATACAATCTCCGTGATCGTATGGAGTATCGGGGCAATTTTACATTCAGTCGCAACCGGGACTTTCAGTTTCGGGTTTATGAGGGCAATTTTGGGTCTTGGCGAAGCAGGCAATTTCCCGGTGGCCATTAAAGCCACAGCGGAATGGTTTCCAAAGAAAGAACGTGCGCTTGCGACAGGTATTTTTAATTCCGGAGCCAACATTGGTGCTGTGGTAGCTCCCATTATGGTTCCCTGGATTTTGGGCGCCTACGGTTGGCAGGAAGCATTTTTGATCACGGGCGCGATAGGTTTTGTCTGGCTGTTTTTCTGGTTGAGATATTATGAAATTCCCGCAAAGCAACCACTGGCGAATGAAGCTGAAATCGCTTATATACTCAGTGACAATGAACCTGATACCAGCAAAGAAGCACCTGTAAAATGGCTTGATCTTTTCAAAGTCCGCCAAACCTGGGCATTCGTCTTTGGTAAAATGCTGACCGATCCGATCTGGTGGTTTTTCCTTTACTGGCTTCCATCCTACTTTGCCGAAGCATTCCAACTCAATCTGGCCAAGCCAAGTATTGAGTTGGTTATCGTTTACACAGCTACCACGATTGGCAGCATTGGCGGCGGATATTTGTCAGGATATTTAATCAAAAAAGGATGGCCCATTTTTCGTGCAAGAAAAATGTCCATGCTGTTTTTCGCCATTTTGGTAACGCCTATTATGCTGGCGCAATACACCACCAATATCTGGCAGGCCGTATTTCTGATTAGTCTGGCGGCGGCGGCTCATCAGGCATGGAGTGCCAATATTTTTACAACAGCCTCAGATATGTTCCCGAAAAAAGCAGTGAGTTCTGTTGTAGGCATTGGTGGAATGGCCGGATCAGTAGGCGGAATTCTTTTTCCGCTTTTGGTAGGTATCATCCTGGACAATTATAAGGCAGCAGGAAATATTGGCGGTGGTTACAATATCATCTTTATTATCTGCGGTTTTGCATATTTACTGGCCTGGGGTGTGATGCATTTGTTTGCACCAAAAATGGAGCAGGTTAAAATATAAGGGCTAACGGATATCAGCTGTCCCATGAATCATTTTTAACTTAGTATTTTAAATTATCAAATAATCAAAAATGAAAAAAACATTTTTAATCGCTGTTTCTCTTTTGCTTGCCAGCGTAGTTTCGTTCGCTCAAAGCGGTGATGAAAAAGCTGTTGCAGCCGCTGTGGAAAAAATCCGTGTCGCTATTATTGGTGCCAATGAAGCAGAACTGAACAAGCTTACAGCTTCTGTCCTAACATACGGGCATTCCAATGGATTGCTGGAAGACAAAAAAGAATTCATACGCGCGCTGACTAGTGAAGAATCCAAATTCACGAAAATTGATCTGAGCGAGCAGACCATTTCCATTTCTGGAGATGTCGCTTTGGTACGTCATAAATTGATCGGCGAAACCCATAACAAAGGCAAGGAGCCCGGAACTGTAAAACTAGGTGTCTTTATGGTTTGGCAAAAAATAAAAGGGAACTGGCTGCTGATAGGCCGACAGGCGTTTAAACTCCCTTAAATCATTTAATTTTTTCACCTGAAAGCCTGCTGTTTTATACGGCGGGCTTTTTTTATTTGCCTGAGTTTGTTCTAGGACGTTGTGAATTTGTTCTAGAAAAAACCCAAATTTTTTCGGTCTAGCATTTGTTTTCGCCAGAAAAGCCTTCATACATATTCACCAATGCTGTAATAAGCGCATTGCCCGCACAAAAGGATGACCAATAACCAATAACGGTTGTCCAAATTTGTTAGAAACATTTCTACCAGGATCGCAGATATTTCTGTACAAACGAATTCGGATGTTAGACTTAGTTTTAGCCTTTCCAAAAAAATGGCTACATCAGGCATGTAGGTATTTGAAACAGCTAACCTGCTGTTTCGCATTTTTTATATTAATCATTATTTAAAAAAAACAATCAACACCTCGAATGACAAAACAATTATCTAACCGCTTACTGGCAGTTACTTTCGCTGCCGGATTGATTTTAACATCCTCAGCCCTGTTTGCCCAGGTTAAAGTAGGAGCAAACTCAACCACCATTGGCGCAAATTCCAATCTTGAAATTGAGGCTACCAATGCAAACAAGGTAGTGGTTACCAAAGATGCAGGAAAGCTTGTCATTGATGGTACCGCACAAGTTAAAACTTTACCCGCTGCCGCGCTGGCCGATAAAAGCGTTTCTGCTGATGCAAGCGGAAATCTTACCTTAAGGAGCAATTTAACCATTGCACCCCTTGGTTTGTTAACCGGACCAACCCGCTATACCAGCGACCAGGTTAATGTTGCAGTCAATGCCGTAAGAACAGGAAATGTAGTTTGCCTTGAAGGTTATATTACGGCACTGGAAACATTGGCTCCAAACGAAAATGGAAATGAGTTTAGAATCGCTTTAATCCCGGGTGGATACACACCAAGAGTAGTACAGCAAGGCCCAAGCGGCGGAAACTTCGGACCTCAGCATGCCGATGCCTGGGAAATATACACTCCGATCATTTATACAAACGGAGCCGTGGGATTTTATTTGCCTGACGCGGAGTTCACAATCAACCGCAATGTTTCGTTGAACGGCGTATGTTATATCGTTAATTAATGTTGGCTGTAATTTCAAAATGAAAGGAGGAAAATCATTACAGACTTATAACATATACTTAAATGAAATTATATAAAAAATCATCCAGGCTATCTTGGCCGCTTTGGGTATGTTCGTTATTTCCATTGCTGGGATTATCACTTTTCACCAACGCCCAGCAGGCAAGCCAGGGTAATACAACCGTTTTCGGTGGTGCCGAGATCACCATTTTTGGTGCTCACAACTTCGCAACAGGCGGAAGTGGTGCCCAGCCGGGCATCGTTAAAACAATCCGTACGGTTCCATCGGGAGTTTTGAAATTTGGCCCCGCCGCCACACAAACCGCTGCAAACGACGCAAATCATGTGGATGGATATGTCTCTAAAATCGGTTCAGCTGCATTTACTTTTCCGGTAGGAAATGGCACTGATCTCCGTACGTTAAGCATTTCGGCTCCCTCTTCTGCAACTTCGCAAGTGAGCGTTGCCTGGTTTAGCGGAAATCCCGGAACAGTTCAGGACCCGTCGGATGCTTCAACTCACAGCATTACTGCGCTCGGAGGAAATCTTGAATCTGTCAGTCCTGTTGGTTTCTGGGACTGGATACCTGTTTCCGGATCGTTTAGCGGCCATACCATTACCGCTTCACTGCCAAATTTGACAAACTTTGCTTTGACATCAAATTTGCGCTTAGCGGGCTGGAATGGAACTGCATGGATTGATTTAAGTAATGCTGCAACAGCTACGGGAAATACCGAAGGAAGTACGGTAACGGGAACGATACCTGCAACAGGAACAATTACTGCTCTTGCAGTTGCCAGTATCACCACTGCGCTGCCAGTTACACTTATTGATTTTTCAGTCCAGAAACAAACATCTGGTTCAGAAGGTCGGTCCTCTTTATTGAAATGGGCGACGTCATCGGAAACCAATTCGGCGTATTTCGCAATTGAACGGAGTATGTCTGGTAAAAACTGGAGTGAGATCGGGAAGGTGTCCTCTACGGGCGAGAGCGCCGTTCAGGCGACATACACGTTTGAAGATAACCAGCCGAATTCAGGAGATAACCTTTATCGTCTGCGCATGGTGGACAAAGATGGCAGCTTTGCTTACAGCCGCATTCAAAGCGTTCAGTTCGACGAAGACGATCTTTCCGTTTACCCTAACCCTGTTGCTGAGAGACTATTCATACGTGATTACAGCAATGTAAAAGCGGTGACGGTAACCAATTTGGAACAACGTAATGTGTTTAATTCAGATTCATTTTCAAATGGCAATGGCTTTATAGATTTAAAAAACCTGCCGTATGGAATTTACATAGTGAAAATTTCACG
>Ga0247803_1000916_pt1 | contig 15571 bp, 15 predicted proteins | sample UWRJL014104B1_FD_180928 | JGI IMG/M metagenome (GOLD analysis project Ga0247803, IMG submission 180928) | Plant litter microbial communities from Arlington Agricultural Research Station in Wisconsin, United States - UWRJ-L014-104B-1 | ecosystem: Environmental > Terrestrial > Plant litter >...
TTTGATTTTAAATTTAAGAACCATAAAATAGAATCCCTTACTGCTGATTTAATTTAAGATACCCTTTTCTATAGCAGAACAAAAAATCCCAAAATGGCTACATTTTGGGATTTTTGTTTAATGGCTGCGTTACACATTACTTAAAAATTTTGTGCACTTTCCAGCCTGCTTGATGAGTGGTTGTTTACAATACTATTGAGCAAAGTCCCATTCTGCTGGGTCTGCTTGGCTGCAATAACCGAGTCGACTGAAAAGGCAAGTAACGCCTGGTCGACAGAAAGGGTTCCTTCGGCGGAATCCTTCCTTCCGTTAAAGGCAAATATATCCGGGCCGCGCTGGCACTGGCTGTTAATGTTGATGCGCCCAACCTGTCCGGTCAGTCCATCAATAAGGGTGCTGATTGCCTGGGTATCATTACTAAATATACTTACCTGTTGCCCGTAAGGGGAATTGGTAACGTAATCTATCGGCGTAGCAATATCGGTAAATTCAATTATAGGTAGTACCGGGCCAAACTGCTCCTCGTGGTAGAGCTTCATGGCTTTTGATACAGGGAAGACGATTGCTGGTTTTAAGAAAGATTCGTAATTTTCGCCCCCGCCGTCCTGTGCGTTAATAACGGTAGCACCGTGCTTAATTGCATCCTGGATACATTCCAGCAAATAGGCCGGCTTATCGGGCTCTGCCAGTGGCGTAATATTCACGCCTTTTACCCAGGGCAGCCCTATTACCAATTTATTGACCTCCTGGCGCAGGCGGCGGATGAATTCTTCGCGGATGTCCTTATGCACAAAAAATATTTTTAGGGCGGTGCACCGCTGTCCATTGAAGGCCAATGCCCCGGCAACAGCCTCGCTCACGGTAAGGTCTAGGTCGGCATCGCTCATGATAATAGCTGCATTCTTTGCATCCAGCCCCAGGACCGATTTCAGCCTGTTGGATTTCGGGTGCATTTTCTTTAGGCTGTCCGCTACTTTACTGGAGCCTATAAGGGCCAGCACGTCCACTTTTCCAGATTGCATAAGGCCAGGTATAACATCCCTGCCCCTTCCATAAACGGTATTGATAACACCTTTAGGAAACGCCTTTTGGAAGGCATCCAGTAACGGCTCGAAAAGTAAGGTTCCCTGCTTTGGTGGCTTGAACATGATCACATTACCCATGATAAGGGCCGGGATCAATGTGGTAAAGGTCTCGTTTAAGGGGTAATTGAATGGCCCCATACATAAGACCACACCATAGGGCACTTTTTTCGTCTGCCCGATAAAGTTTTGCTCCAGCGTAAAGGCTGAGGTTTCAGTCTGCAACTTTTGGGCCGCTTTAATGGTTTCCTTAATATAGTCCACAGTCCTGTCAAATTCCTTCTCCGCATCGGCAAGCGTCTTGGCTATTTCCCACATGATCAGCTTTATAACGGCATCGCGCTTACTGATCATCCTGATAGTGAAATTCTCAAGGCATTCGATCCGCTCTTTCATGCTCATGGAAGGCCACTCACCCTTACCGGAATCGAACGCTTTTAATGCGGCGTCCAGTGCGAGTCCGGCCTCCTTGGTTGTCCCTATAGGATAGCTTCCTATAACCAGGGGCTGTTTTTCCGCTAAATAATCCGCCTGCCCCCTGACAGGTATCGGGGAATACACAGTCTGGGTCTTTCCCTCCCAATGGATCAGTTCCCCATTGATCAGTATTTTATTTTGGTGTACGGGGGCTAATAGCCTTACCTCGTGCGGTATTTCTTCCTTAAAGGGAATAATACCCTTTAGATAACTTTTAGAATCCATTTCTTTTCTCTTTTTAATTTAACAAATCAGTGACCTGCACATTAGGCAGCACGTAGAGCAGCTCCTCACCATAGGCCGACCCGGGGGACTGAAATCCTTTTCTAAAGGATCCGCCGAGCGTCCTGGAGGCAATTTCGACTGCCGAGAATACCGTCGGGGCATATCCCTCTTCCATATCTATTTTAGAGCTTACAACAAGCCCGTTTGCACCAGTTACTTCGGCAAGTAGGGTACTGATGCCTTTCTGGGTACTATTGGCTGGTTCAGAGCTCCCGATGGTGAGCGTTTCATCCTGCGGCAGGTCTTTAGGGAGCGCCATCTGGAAATATTCTTCTATGTTTTTAATTCCTGTCGATTTATAGGAAAGCACAACGCCCCCCAGTGGTGTCGGCAGGCAGTCTTCAGGGCCACTCCCAAAATCAAACGCCCTGGGTAGTGCCTCATTAAGTTGTACGAGCTCCCCATCCCTTCGTACCAGCAAGCCGGCATTAATGATATTGGCGCTACTGGCAACGGAACCCGGGGTAAAGCCGCCGGAATATTTAAAGCCAACCCGTAAGGCCACCGGGTCGGCGACGCGTTTGGCCGTATGGAGGACCAGCGGGTCATAGCTTACGAAAAGGCCGGCTCCTGACAATAGCATGATACCCGCGTTTTTCGCCGCTTCATCTTTGGACTCCGCAAGCCTGTAAATGCCTACCTCGGCCGTAATATCGGTATAATGTACCTTGTATTTAATACAGGCATTCATAGCCTGCTCAGCGGTTTCGCTAAATGGGCCTGCCACATTGAGCAGGGTTGTCTTACCCAAAAGGCTTTTACTCCAGCCAAATTCATCATCCACGGAAAAAACATGGTATGGTACGTTCAGCTCTTTTGCCAAAGCAGCAACCTCATCCGGGTTGCGTCCCGCAATTTCAAAGGTCAGGCCCCTCCGGGCAGCCTCCTGGCAAATCAATCTGCCTGTATAGCCTGTGGCTCCATAGATCAGTAGGACCTTGTCCTCGTTATTCTCTTTTAGCATTAGTCTGTTTTTAAAGTTGGTAACACGTTTTACGTAAACAATTTTTCTGTTTTCACAAGGAAATTTTCCAGGGCCTCTTCAATATCTATATCCATGCGCCCAGCAAGCACTGCCAGCCACCAAATACATTCTCCAAGTTTATGGGCCAGCTCCGTATCAGGTTCCCCGCCCTTGGGCCATCTGCCTTGTTGTGACATGGTTAGCCTCCCTACAAGGCCGGCATCAGTTAAAAAAGCCAAGGCGTCTTCCTCAACCGTCCATTCGCTTCCATGGTGTTTGAGCTCAAGCTCATGGTACAGTTCCCTCAATTTCAGGGACCTTTCTATAAATTCCTTTAATTCTATATTTTTACGCATCGTCTTTTTAGCTATTTAAAGTTGGTAATCAATATCACAATGGCCTGGCAGTACTACTTCTAAATATTCGAGATTTTCAAGAATAGGGCACAACCCATTATTATTTATGTGCAAACCGGATTAATTTAATGTTTACCAGGGCAGAACCCCCTGAGGCCCAAAAAAGCTTCCGGTAGGCAAATCATCGGTCGTTGTAGCATATTTAACCGAAACAGCTGCGCCCTCATCAGGACTAAGTGTTCCTGTATTACCGTTAAGGTCAGTTTTTATATGTCCCGGTTCTATGGCATACACCTTTATTTCCAGTGGCTCAAGTTCTTTTGCAAAGGCAACAATTACTGCATTAAGCGCTGATTTAGAACTGGAATAGCCCATGTAATTAACCTGTCCATACACCGTGGATTTATCCTGGCTAAGCGTAATGGAACCTACAATGCTGCTTACCATAATAATCCTGGCCTGTGGCGCTGCCTTTAGCAAAGGCAGAAAGGACTGCGTTACACGGATAGGCCCAAAAACATTAACCTCATACGTCTGGCGAACGTTTTCGAGGCTCTCAATGCTTGGCGGACTTACTAAGTCTAAGGAAATACCGGCATTATTTATTAACAGGTTAAGGTGCGGCGTTTCGGCGGCTAACAAGGCTGCCGCCTGCTGTACGCTGGTGTCGCCGGTAACATCAATAAGAAGCAACCGTACATCAAGCCCTTCAGTACGAAGTTTCTGAACAGCAGCATTTCCAAGTGCCGCATCGCGTGATCCAAGCCATACGCGATAGCCTTGCCGGGCCAGTGCTTTTACGGTTGCAAAACCAATACCTTTATTAGCGCCGGTTACCAAAGCCGTTTTAGGACTATTCACTTTTAAGGTTTTTTGAGCTTTGTGCCGCAGGATTGGCATGATGTGTATAATCGCCTAAAAGACTGATTACCAAATTACGTTCTTTAAAATGCCAGCCACCATCAATACGCGTAAAACTGTCGTTATACCTGCCTATTATTATGGGCTGCAATGGGAAACCCCGGTCAAGATCCTGTTGAAAAATACTCATGTACGATGAGGCAGTGGCTGAATGATCATCATCACTGATTTTTAATACGGTATTTGTGGTTATGTGCGCAGTATTAGGCGTACCATTGCCATACAGCTGAAGGTTTTCTTTGAGGTGCTTCTCTATATTTTCACTGCCGTCTGCTACAATACCGGTCGATATGATCTTGCCGTATTTAAATAATCCTGCAACCCCGGCAAAATCCCCTGCGTCTAAAAAGTGGGTGTACTGTGCAATTAGATTCTCTATTGCTCTCTCGCTGCTAATTTTATAAGCTTGTTGTTCCATAATTGACTTTATTTAATATGTTTAATCTTTAAAGCGGTTGGTTATACCGTTGCGATTGTGCCGCCATCTATAACATAATTCGCACCGGTTAGGTAAGACGCCCTTGGGGAAACAAGGTAGCCTACAAATTCAGCAACATCTTCCGGACTTGCCATCCTGCCCATGGGTATTCCGCCAAGGCTGTTCATGAGGTTTTGTGTGATTTCATCAACGCTGACCCCGGCTTCCCCGGCAAGGGAGTGCAGGTAGGCATCCATCGTATCTGTTTTCACCATACCGGGGGACACAGTAAGTACGCGCACGCCTTTAGGGGTGAATTCTTTTGAAAGGCTTTTGCTGTAGTTTATCAAGGCTGCTTTTGCCACCGCGTAGGCACCCAGCGACTCATGCACGGGTGATATACCGGTAATCGATGATATGTGGATAATTACACCGCTTTTCTGCTCCAGCATGCCCGGAAGTACCGCCCTGTCAATACGGGCCGGCGCCAGGAGGTTCAACTGGATATCGTTCTCCCAGTGCTCATCTGTAAGGGCGCTGAATCCGCCTGAAGGGCTGCTGGAACCACCCATATTATTTACCAGGATATCTATGGTTCCAAATTTTTCATTAATCTCCCCTAAAACTTTAGCAGTCTCACTGGCCACTGTTAGGTCAGTGGCTATAAAATGATGCGGGAGATCGGTACCTGGATGGTTCCGGGCCGTAACGATTACACTTGCGCCTGCGTCGCGCAAACGGTCGGCAATCGCTTTTCCTATTCCTTTAGTCCCTCCTGTTACCAGGGCAATTTTTCCGTTAAGTTCTGAATTGTAATTCTGAGTGTTTTCCATTTTTAATAAAATTATGAAGTGATTGTTTTAAAATATGAGTGAAATAATTCTAAGTTAATTGTTTCAAAATAAGACAAAAAATTATGGCGTTAGCTGTGCAATAAGGTAGTGGGCCATTTTCTGGATCCGCTCGGTATCCTGGTGCAGTATGTAGGATTCATGCCAGCCGGTAAATGCATTGATGATACAATTGGTTGCAGTTTCAGCATCGAGGTCTTCCCGTAATTCATTTTGTGCTATAGCCTCCTTTATAAGTTGCAGCAAAAATGTATGGGCAAACTCGTTAGCCTGCCGCAGTAGCGCCTTGACATCGGGATCAGTCCCGGCGATCTCAAAGGTCATCTTAATGACCATACAGTTATTATTGCTGGCAATATTGTTTATAGCGGCATCTATAAAGCTGATCACTCCTTGCAATGGGGATGTATGGTTGGCCTTGTGTAAAAGTGCTTCTTCCCTGCTGGCCTTGGTATAGGAGCGGATGCACCGTACGAAGAGTTCCCGCTTGTCACCAATGGTATTGTACAAGCTGCTGCTGTTAATCTGCATCGCGTCCGTGAGGTCACGAAGCGATGCCCCGCTATAGCCCTTCCTCCTAAAAACGTCCATTGCTTTTTGGACTGCCGCCTCTTCGCTAAACTCAACATTTCTTGCCATGGCTTATTTGATTCAAGGCAAAGATATGCCAAATTATGAAACAATCGTTTTAAATATGTAACTATTTTACAAATTATAATTCGTTATGGTGGCTACACACTTTACCTCGATGGGTAAATCCTTGCGGCGGCAAGGACGTTATTTTGCTCTACAGAACATAAAAAAATTATCACATAACAAAAATTTAATCCGGGCGCTTCAGGCCAGTGGCTGGGGATGTTACACGTTGCATCTTACCCTTATTCACAATACAGTAAAGGCAGCGCTAGCCTTGGTAATACTGATGTAGTCTTGATCCAGGAAAGATAGCGGGCGAGGGTTACGGGTCCTTGCTTCTAAAATGGCAGGCATGCTTACAGCTACCCAATTTTTAGCATTCTTATTATATGTCCAAGTCTTTTTTAATATTAGTACCCAACGCCCCGAACACCACCTGACGCCCTTATGGATTCTCCGGTTATCCAGTGCGCATCATCTGATGCAAGAAATACTGCAAGAGGGGCTATATCTTCCGGCTCGCCAAATCGTCCAAGAGGTGTGCCTGCAAGTAATTTTTCACCTAATGCGCCGTCAAAATTACCTGCAGTTGCGGGTGTATTCGTATGGCCTGGTAGTATCGAGTTTACCCTTATTTTACGAGGTCCAAGTTCCCTTGCTAATGCTAGGGTAATTGTGTCTACAGCACCCTTAGTGGCTGCATAAACACTTGATGCCAGATAGGGATCGGTACTTAGTATAGAACTGATGTTAATTATACTACCGCCCTTAGAATCCATATGCTTTACAGCTTCCTTGGCTGCAAGGAGGTATCCCAAGACATTCAGGTTAAATTGTTCATGAAAGGCCTGCTCTGTGAGATCATCGATCATCTCGAAAATTGCTTTGCCAGCATTATTTACCAATATGTCAACTTTTCCAAATTCCAGTTCAACTTTATCAAACATATGTTCTATATTAACCGATTTGCTCATATCAGCTTTAAAAGCAAAAGCTTTCCCTCCGTCGCCTTCAATTTCCTGTACAATTTTATTGGCATCGCTTTCGCTGGACGAATAATTAACGATAACTGTTGCACCTGCTTTACCGAATGCCTTTGCAATTCCCGATCCAATACCTTTAGAAGCACCGGTTACAATGGCTATCTTATTTTTAAGTTTCATATTTTATTATTTTAAATTAAAATTCAAAGGTAGATTATAGTAACTTTACTTTATATATGGGTTTCCTTAAGTAAAGCGGGTTCCCTTTTAAAATTTATGATATGAAAAAAGTTAAGATGCTTGCCGAGGAACAGGCTGATTGCTCAAAAATACTTTTTGCAATACAGGATGCGCTGGATCTTATAAGCGGAAAATGGAAGATAAAAGTAATCAGTGTACTGCTTTATGGTAAAAAGAATTTTACCGATTTACAGCGCCAGATTAATGGCCTTGGCGCTAAAATGCTTTCAAAAGATTTGCAGGACCTGGAGATTAATGGGCTAATAACACGCACGGTAAATACTACAAAGCCTATAACTGTGACTTATGAACTAACACCTTACGGTCACACCTTAGAACCTATTATTAAAGAACTTGCCGGATGGGGGACTGAGCACAGGCATAAGATTACGGGTAGGTGAATTTAATGATTAGGTCTTTTTATTATACGACACACTCACTTTCGCAATAAGCAAAAGAAGAATCTTATTTGATTTCCGCTTTCTTGATGTTAACTTTAATAAAGCTGTATCAGTATATCCGCAGATATATTCAATCTATCCTTTAAAGCCCGTATCATTGAAAGGCTCAGTTTTCTTTTACCCGATAAGATTTCTGATTTGCGGGAACGCGCTCCAAGTATTTTGGAAAGTTCAGCATCTGAAATATTCAGTTGCTCCATTTTATACCGTATAATTTCAAGCGGGGTAGGTTCCGGAATTGGATAATGCTCATCCTCATATTTTTTAACCAGCATCGAACGGATTTCCAGTTCATCGGATTCTTCTGTGTCCGGTTGCAAATCAAGTTGCATCAGCTCGTAGATACGGGCGAGCATATCTGCGTGCTGTTGTTTTGTTCTGATCAATCGTAACATCTCATCTTGTTTAGAAAACAAATATAAAAAAACGTTACCGATATGGTAACGTTTCTTATTTTAATCTTCATCTTCGTTGCTATTCTGAATGTCTTCATCAAAAAGGTCATTTAATTTTTGTTGTAATAGTTCCTTATCGGGAAGCTGTGTACGATATTCTGCAACCATTGTTGGCGAGAGGCTTCGGCTCAAGGCATATTCAACAACCTGATTGTCTTTATTTTTACAGAGCAGAATTCCGATGCTTGGGTTTTCGTGTTCTTTCTTTACATCCCTATCAAGGGCTTCGAGATAAAAATTAAGCTGACCTATATGCTCGGGTTTAAATTTATCGGCCTTTAGTTCAAAAGCGACAAGGCATTGTAGTCCTCTATGATAAAATAATAAATCAATATAGAAATCACTATTGCCCACCATTAGCTTATATTCTTCACCGATAAAGATAAAATCCCGGCCAAGCTCAAGGATAAAATCTTTCATCCGGTTTATGAGTCCTTTTTGCAAATCGCCTTCACTATGCTTGTCAGGCAGATTAAGAAAATCAAAAACGTAGGAATCCTTAAAGACCTTCTCTATATCAGATTTAGATTTTGGCTCAACAATTGACTTAATATTACCACTCATCATCGCCCTTTCAAATAAACTGGAAGAAATCTGACGTTCAAGTTCACGTACACTATAGTTATCTCGAATGCAAAGTCTAATATAAAATATCCTTTCTTCTTCAGTACTGCAACGAGAAAAGATAATGCGATGATGCGACCAACTAATTTTAGCTAAAACAGTACCCTTTATATCTTCCGTTTCAAATTGTTGCCACACTGTGGCAACAATTTCATCTTTCTGATTATCTGACTGTTGTATTTGTTGCCTCACTGTGGCAACAAATACACTTTCGCTATACATCTCATAAAATTTCACCATCCTATAAAGCGCAGTGCGAGTAAATCCTTTCAGGTCGCTATGGTTCTTTTGAAGGAAATTTGCTAGCTCACTTACGGTCTTGTCTCCCCATTCTGCATTCTTAATTTTTAAGGAGATATAAAGGCCTACATTCCAGTATAAATTTATGAGTTCTATGTTTACAGTTTTAAGGGCATCAATACGCGCCTTTTTTATCAACTGGGCTATTTCTACAAAATTATTTTCCATGACTTAAGCTTTTTTTAGATTATGATTCCTATGAGACAGAGCAAGCAGTTCTTTTAGTTCCTGTATTTCCTGCTGCATTTTAGATATAATATCCAATGATGGTGGCTCAGCGGTAGTTTCCTTATCGTTCAGCCTCAGCTGTAATTGCTTCATTTCGCGTCCTACTGATTGCTGCTCGGTAATGGCATACTCTTCAGTTTGTTTTACCGATTGATGCCCAAGCAACTCTTTTACTACATGGATTGGCACGTCATTATTGAGCGTTACAGTGCTTCCAAAGGTGCGCCTGGCCTTATGGGTATTTAAGGTGCTTTCAATGCCGCACAGGTCAGCTATTTCTTTCAGATAGGCATTCATCTTTTGGTTGGAGGTTACCGGCAGCACAGAATTTCTTTGTAAGCAAAGCGGGTGGTCTTTGTAGCGTTCCATGACGGCTTTCGCTTTCGGCAAAAGTGGTACATTAATATTACTACCGGTTTTTTGCCTTTCGGTAATAATCCACAATTCGCCATCTATGCCCGACTTTATATCCGATTTCTTAAGGTTAAAGGCATCAATGTAGGCTAACCCTGTATAGCACTGGAAAACAAAAATATCCCGTACCGTGGCAAGGCGTGGGGTAGAAAAAGTATGGTTTTCCAATTGTGCAAGTTCATATGAACTAAGCGGCTTTTTATGAATTTTAATTTTCTTCGCCTTAAACCGCTTGAAGGGGTCGGTAGTTATAATTTCCTTGTCAATAGCAAGCAATACAATTTTCTTGAAGTTAGTGATGTACTTAACCGCTGTGTTATGGCTAATGTTCTTTACTGTTTTCAGGTAAAACTCATAATCCTTTACGAACTCAAAGTTGAGTTCCCGGAAATCCATATCATCAAGATTGTATTTGTACCTCAGATATTCTTTAAGGTGCTTTTTAGCAATCTCAAAACGGACATGCGTGCCGATTGCGTATTCACCTTTTTTGACCAAAGCCAATAATTCATCATTATGACGCTGGAACTCTTCGACGATTTTTGCTTTTGAAACAGTCTTTCCGAGTGCATGATCTATTAATTTCTGGCTTGTGATATTTTGTCCGTTCAATAACAACTCACCTTTATATTGTTGAATTTTAGTCTGGAGTGTGTCCAGAAAAAAATTCACACTACGTGCATCTTCCTTGTTTCCGGTAGCACGTTCAGTTCTCTGACTCCAACGGGTAACATCCCATTGCTGCCTGGTCGACGTTTCCTTTGGCACTCCATCAACGGTAATCCTCAGATAGATTACCCTTACATTTGTTTCTTTTCGCGGGGTCTTCATAAAGAAGGTTAACCCAAAACTTGCTGTTAGCATAATTCAATTATTTTTAAATTAATAAAATTAGAATTATAGCGTCTTTAAATCAAGTCGTTAAGCAGGTTTACATGTTGATATTCAATATTTTAACCCCTTTTTTGTGGCACACTTTTGAAAAAATGTTTTGTGCCACGAATTACCACCTAAACTTTGGGCATTTTTGCAAATTTTGATGGGTGCAGGGGCAAAATAAAAAAACCTGCAACTTCGTAAAGTGCAGGTTTTCTGTGATTTAACTTACTTTATAGTGATATAAAGCTTACTTTTGGTGGGCGATGAGGGGTTCGAACCCCCGACCCCCTCGGTGTAAACGAGGTGCTCTGAACCAGCTGAGCTAATCGCCCCAATATGTTTTGCAATGCTCGGCAAGGATATTGTTCCGTATTGCGAGTGCAAATATAATGCAGTTTTTTATATCTGCAAGCGTTATGCTATAAAATTTCTGAAACCACAAAGGTACTCCCGCCCACATAAATAAAGTCGGCGGGTGCAGCATCTTGTAAAGCAGCGGAATATGCCTGTGGAACGCCTGAAAAAAAATTACCGTTAAGCCCGTATTTTTTTGCGGCATCTGCCAAAATCTGGGCATCAAGGCCCCGGGGAATGTCCGGACGGCAAAAATAATACACTGCATTTTTAGGAAATAAAGGCAACACCTCATCAAGATCCTTATCGTTTACCATACCTATAACAAACCTTAAGGTATCATACTTTTGCGCCAGTACCTGCTTAAGCACCGGCTTAAGCCCGTGGCTGTTGTGGGCTGTATCAGCAATACTAACAGGCTTACTGTGTATTTGCTCCCAGCGCCCCCGCAGGCCGGTATTTTCTAGTACATTAAGCAGGCCTGACTTTATGTTGTCTTCAGAGATGCTAAAGTGCTTCTTTAACAATGTAACCGATTGCAGTACCGTTTTTATATTGTTTTGCTGGTAATCGCCTTTTAGGGTAACATCATAAACAGGGAATGACTTATCTGCAGCAAAAAATAATGGCGCACCTGTTTCGTTTGCTCTTGCTTCAAAAACCAGGCGTGTTACATTAGTATATTCGCCTACAACCACAGGAACGCCGGGCTTGATGATACCGGCCTTCTCCCCTGCTATTTTTGTTATGGTATTTCCTAAAAACTGGGTATGGTCCATACCAATGTTAGTAATAACCGAAAGTAGCGGCGTAATAATATTTGTACTGTCCAGCCTGCCGCCCATACCGGTTTCAACAATAGCTATATCAACGTTCTCTTTTGCGAAATAATCAAATGCAAGGCCTACGGTCATCTCAAAAAAGCTGAGTTCGTGTTGCTCAAAAAATACCTTGTTATCGGCAATAAACCTCACTACAAAATCTTCCGCAATGTCTTTACCGTTTATTTTGATACGTTCCCGAAAATCTTTTAAATGGGGCGAAGTATACAAGCCGGTTTTGTAACCGGCCTCCTGAAGGATACTTGCCAGCATGCTCGATGTGCTGCCTTTGCCATTTGTACCTGCTACGTGTACCGACTTAAATTTATGCTCCGGGTGTTGCAGGTGTTCAACCAGTAAGACAGTATTGGTAAGGTCTTTTTTAAATGCCGATGCCCCCTGCATCTGGTACATGGGCAGGCGCGAAAACATCCACTGGGTAGTTTGTTTATAATCCATACTATGCTAATAAAAAAACAGGGCCGTAGCCAGCCCTGTTTAAATTACACTATATTTTCTCAAACCAGCTGGTTTAGGGCTATTTCAAACGCTGTACGGCTTATTCCTGTTTTTGCGCTGCTATTGTTATATACATTCTGCAGGGCATTCTTTATGGTATCACTCGCATCCATAAAAACGGCTTCATCCGTCATTGATACTTTTGTCTCCATAAAATAAGCAAAAACCCTTGCCATACCACAGTTAGAAATAAAGTCGGGTATAAGGCTTATCTGTTGGTCAGTAGCTTCCATAATCGGGCCAAAGAAAATTTCCTTATCGGCAAAAGGCACGTTAGCACCGCACGAAATCACTTCGAGTCCTGCGGCTACCATATTATCTACCTGCTCCTGTTTTACCAGCCTTGAAGCCGCGCATGGCGCAAATATCTCGGCGCCTACACTCCATACCTGGCTATCCAGCTCATCAAACGGAACCATGTTTGCCGCCACCAGCTTATTGCCTTCTTTATCAAGAAACAGCTTTTTTATCTCTTCAAATGAAAAGCCGTCTTTATTAATAAGCCCGCCTTCCCGGTCTATAATACCCACTATTTTTACCCCCATATTAGCAAGGTAAAATGCCGCTGCAGAGCCTACATTGCCAAAGCCCTGTATGATAGCCCTTTTGCCTGCAACCGCCCCGCCAAAAATAGTATAGTAATGCGCTACCGCCTGGGCAACGCCATAGCCCGTTATCATATCGGCTACGGTATATTTACGGCTCACGTCGGGCGAAAAAACGGGGTTTTCTATAACCTTTACCACGCCCTGGCGCAGCTGGCCTATGCGGTTTATCTTATCTGCTTCGGTGGGCTTAAAGTGCCCTGTAAAAACACCTTCCTGCGGGTGCCACACCCCGCACTCTTCGGTCATGGGTATTACCTCGTGTATCTCATCAACATTAAGGTCGCCGCCGGTACCATAATAACTTTTAAGCAATGGCGAAACGGCCTTATACCAGCGTTGCAGCACCCCTTGCTTACGCGGGTCGTTAGGGTCAAAATTTATGCCCGATTTTGCACCGCCTATAGCCGGACCGGAAACGGTAAACTTTACTTCCATTGTTTTTGCCAGCGAAAGTACCTCGTTCATGTCAAGGCCTTTGCGCATGCGCGTTCCACCGCCTGCGGCACCACCCCTGAGCGAATTGATTACCGCCCAGCCTTCGGCTTCGGTTTCGCTGTCTTTCCAGTTAAAAATAATTTCGGGCTGTTTATTTTCAAATTTTGATAGTAGTTCTTTCATTAGGTATGTATATTTCTCGGCACAAATATACTTAATTGAAAGTTGTTTGCAACCCGCTATTGTATCGAAAGCTGCACCTTTACCGTGGCGCCTTTACCTTTTTCTGATTCAATTTTAAAAAGCCCGCTTAAGGTTTCGGTGCGTTTTTTAAGGTTTTTAAGGCCAATGCCCGTGGCCGCCTTTTTAACATCAAAGCCTATACCATCATCGCTAACCGTTATTAATAGCTGGTTGTCATCAATTTTACTGATACTTACCTGCGCATGTGCCGCCTGCGAATATTTATTGATGTTTTGCAGCGCCTCCTGCACGATACGGTAAATGTTTACTTTAAGGGTATTAGAAATAGTATTCCAGTCTATATGTTTGTCGATGGTAATGTCAAATTCGGTATTAAAATTATTTTTTTGCGAAATAACCATAAAATACAGCATGGCACCAAAATCTTTTCCTTCCACCAGGTTTGCGCTACGGCTAAGGTCGTGCGATACCGAGCGTATTTCTGCCTCCAGCGACTGTAGCTCTTTAATGTACTCTTTGCGCTTTTCTATGGTTTCGGCATCGGTTTTACGGTTTGTAAACTCCAGGTTTAGCCTTACCGCATATATATTATTAAGTATACCGTCATGCAGCTCCATAGCTATGCGGTTTTTTTCTTCAGAGCGGGCCACTTCTACCTTGTTTTGCTGCTCCAGCATCAGCTGGTAAATTTCTTCGCTCGCTTTTTGCTGTTCCTGGGTAAGTATAAGCTCCTTATTACGGGAGTTAAGGTAGTAAATGATAAAAATAGCTGCTACAAAGAGCAACACCACCACCGATATGCCTATTATAAAGCTGTTTTTTCGCAGCAACTCGTCGTTTTGATTCTGCAACTGGTCTGTTTCATATTCAATACGCGCATATTTATTGCGGTTTTGAAGGGCAATATCCTGCAGGCTGTCGTTAAGCGATATGTAAATGGTTGAATAATAATGGCTCCTGCCCAGGTCAAGGTCGCTAAGCCCTTTTAGGGTTTTTAGCTTATCGTTGTTGCTGTCTATTTGTTTGGCGCCTATATAAGCCTGGCGGTAATAGGCAACAGCCGTAATGGTATCTGAAACAGACTGGTAGTATTCCGCAAGGCTAATTTGTGTATCTACTGCCCCCTGCTTGTCGTTTATACTTTCAGAAATGGCAAGTGATTTTTTATAGTTGCTAAGGGCATCTTCTTTATCGCCCAGGTAAAACCTCGCTTTTGCCAGGCTGTTTAAGGTGCGGGCATATATAAGGTCATTATCTTTAGTAACCGGCGAAGCTAATGCAAGGTTATACTGGTCTATGGCTTTTTCATACTGGCGGCTTTTTTCATATACCGAACCTATGTTATGGTAGCATATTACACGGAACGTCTCTTTATCCGCCTCAGAATATTCCTGGTTAGAAAATTTATTAATCTGCTCTACCGCAAGCCTGAAATAATGAATTGCTTCATCAGCATTGTCCTGCTGTTTAAGGGTGGAAGCAATAACAACCAGGCATCGGTAAACATCAATATTCAGGTTTTGCTCTTTTAGCAGCCGTAACGCCTTAAAGGCTTCCGTTTCGCAAAAAACATATTCGCCCACGTCATACAAAACATACGCTTTATACAATAATACCAGGCCCAGGTCAGGATCGCGGGATGCTTTATAATACGGCTCTGCCTTTTGGTAGTATATAAGGGCACTATCCCTAATGCCTAATTTATAATAGGAGAGCCCCGTTAAATAGGAGGCCCTCTTAATACTTACCGAATCGTTATCTTCATGAGATAATTGTACTACCGCTTTAGCCAATTTAATAGATTTCCTCAGGCTTTCTGTTTCAAAATATACTAAAGCGCCCCTCCGGTAATACATCCGGGTAAGGGAATCGTTACTGTATTTTTGAAAAATAGAGAATGCCGAATCTATTTTATTTATCCGGAAATTTATATCATTAGCCGGATTCTCTCCCGCCGCAATCAGACTTTCCAGTTCCTGGTTTTGGGGCAGGGGTTTTGGCCTCTCGCAAGATAAGAGGAGCAGCGTTATACAAACTATAAAAAAATAATCAGGGT
>Ga0247803_1000917_pt1 | contig 15554 bp, 15 predicted proteins | sample UWRJL014104B1_FD_180928 | JGI IMG/M metagenome (GOLD analysis project Ga0247803, IMG submission 180928) | Plant litter microbial communities from Arlington Agricultural Research Station in Wisconsin, United States - UWRJ-L014-104B-1 | ecosystem: Environmental > Terrestrial > Plant litter >...
TTCTCTTTATAAAGCTCTTAAAACTATAGAGAGTAGTAGCTTATATAACTATTAAAGATAAGTAGCTAATATATCTCTACTACCTTACTATCTATATACTTAATAAAGTACTTTAGCTACTTAGCTCCTATTACGTTAGTTATCTAGCCGTTATTACTAACTATAATAGCCTAGTTATATAGAATATCTTCTTCGTACTAGATAGATAGATAATACTAGCTAGTAAAGATAATAAAGGGTAGGATAGCCTAGCTAGTAGTATTAATTCCTTAAATAATTAACGCCCACTCGCGACTACCTAGCTAAATAGCTTTTAGCTAGCCTCTTCTCTCTAACTCTATTATAATAAGCTAGGTTATAATCTTACCTATTATAAAGCTAGCTTCGTTAAAGTTATAGACGTCTTTATTATAGATACTATACTTAGCCTTCGTCTACTCTATAAGCTCGAACTAGCTCTTAATTAATATAAAATCTTCGTATAGAGCTCTCTATCTATTATAGACTTAATTAAATTATATCTTAAGACTATCGGTACGCTTAACGAAGTTACGTAGCTAGTAGACGCTAACCTAGCCTACGCCGCGTATAGCTAGTAGATTATTAGCTATTTTACGTATAGCTACGTATATAGGCGAAAATCTACGTTAATCTAGATTAAGTATATATCTAATAATTATCTCCTCTTCTAGCTCTATGAGCTTCCTTAATTTAGGCTAGTAATCACGTCGAGTAGGCTTACTAGCGCGTCGGCGGTCGAGCGTGGCTTAGGAGACTTTAAAGGTCTATATAGTAGCTACTACACTCTAAATTTAATTTTACTAGAGAGCTAGAATAGTAAGGTGTATATCAGCTTCATAAGAAGCTGGTTGGGCTTGGGTTAGGGGTGCCATGATAGTTTAAAGAGTACGCGTTACAGAAAGTTGGTAGGGTACTCACTCGCTTATAATACTCACTCGCTTGTAAAACACGTTAGAGTAGCTATTTTGCTATATTTGGAGGCTGAAATCTTGATATTTTAACACCTAGATAGGCCTATTACTCTATGGCTTTGCTAGAAGTTCTAGAGTAGATATTTAGATCTAGACGCTAAGTTTTAGACTTTATTATTCAGGCGTCGTTGAGATATGAGGGTATGATTTTGCTCATTTTTGGTGTGTTTGGGGCTGGGCCACTGAGTGGTGCAGACCACTGAGTGGTGAAACACGTTAGTTATGGCGTCTATATAAGCAGCCTAACCTGAGTAACCAGGAGTGGATGTATGATGGGGATGTCTAACCAACATATACTCTGCCACTCCAAATGTAACGATCAATCAGGACCGATTTTGGGGCCAAGAGCTGCCGTCTACCAATGTTTGGATCGAGTTCTCGGTAACACCAATTCAGATGCCCTCATATCGCTCAAAGCTGACGACTGTACTTGCTGGCATGCTCTGTTCAGTAGCACGCTGGTGGCCTGCGGCTTCCCAATGATCGCACGTAACGGGGTCGTGAAAGGTCTCGAAGTCCCGCTCGACATGATGACCGCATTAGCCGAAGCGAACTATGCCACACATTACGACCAGACACTGCTCTTGAAAGGTTTCAGTACGATGCTTGTACCTACTCAACTGACCGAGCAAAGCGTAGTATGGCACTTTTCTACTATTCAAGAGAAACGCATTCACTACTGCACCTACCGCGAATGCTGCGATAAGTGTATCGACAAGTATGTGCTGAATATATATCGACTGCAAGATTTGGACTTTGGAAACTTTGTGGGATGGGCACCGTGCGTCACCAGACATCTCGGTACGTAGAACACGTTATTAGCGCGTGCACCATCCTGATTTGTGACACAACATACTAGGCTCGAAAGATGTAGCTTACGAGAAGGTGAAATGGGCTGGGGCTCGAACATGCTTGGCAGGGCTAGCTGTGGAGCAAAAGCTTACGATCTCTGCAAGCAAGATCCTCGATATCAGCGGTAGCTTCGTTCGAGGCAACAGGGATAAACCAGAATACGTCAAACAACCTGCATACGCAGTGCAGATTGAAGCAGCTCGCAGCATGAACGTTGTGCTCTACGACACTGCCACTCAAAGAGGGTGGCTAGCTGATGGACCAAGCGCATTATTACATCTGGTACGCACGCAGGTCGTTCGCAAGCCTTACGACGGGTCAAATGCACTTATGAAAGGAAGCTTCTTTGATTGCTCGACCTTCAAACACCCGGACAGCGATGGCGATCAACGTGCGACTTCAGACGCTCTATTGAACGAGCGAAACATGAAGCAAGTCGTGCTGAGACAAATTGACTCTTACTCAGATGAGATGGTTCATCAGGCATCATCTCAAAGACCTCGCAACGCCGTGCCAAATCAAAGTACATCTCAATCGAAACCACCTACCATAAAAGACGAGAGAAAATAAGTTTACAAACTAAATTTCTTCAAAGAGCTTGTTTCACAGGCATGGAGCACGCTAGAGCAGATCTATGACCGCCAGATCGACATGGAAACGACGCATAGCGTGAAACAACTAGGCTACAAACGGAAAGCTGTAATAGAAGGATACAAGTTCATGGACATCGTGTCCGCAAAGCACGTCTTCAGACGACGATACATCAATCTGGAGTCGAAGGCCCAGCTTGGGCAACCTTTGCGAAGCAGATACACGCCATCACTCTGTTCGGGAAACACTTTGGAGAGTTGTACAAGCCATCACAGCATGTAAAAAAGTACATTTGCGGAGCATGGAGGAAGCGCATTGGGTCAAGAGCCCCTCGTCGCCCCTGTGTCACTTCTGAATTAAACCTAAGCCCGGAGTTGGATGGAGGGTGAAATTGATCGACATTTCTGCGAGTTTGCCCAAGATTACTACTGGTCCCCATCGTCAGACGCATTTGCTACATGTGGAACCGGCTGTAGACACGACGAATCGTGTGCAACAACTGGGAGCGCAATCCTGCGAGGGTATTGAATCCGGACACTCGGTATGTAATAGTATGAGCGTTCGTACGAGAAAGGCGCCGTTTTCTTTGGCAAAAACAGCTCGATCGATGCTACAACGTCAAAATCTCTATCGGAACTCTCCGTGGGCCATACAGGTGGCAACTTTCAAGACAGTGGCCTAGGCCCAAGCTTACAGCAATCCACTACGACTGCTTCATCAGCTGCAGCCTCCTGCGGCCACGAGCGGGATTTCATGTCGAACAGCTCCAACGTGCAGACTAGGGAAGCTATAGATCATTTCCCCAACGCGCGTACGACTCATGAACCTCTGGCTGCAAGCGCAGGTGGTACGCCCTCGAATATTCCCCAGTCATGCCATTGATCAGATATCGGAACGGTGCAAGCAGGCTCTGTGTCTACCCATGGCCAATCTAAGGGCATAGGAATTACAGGACGTGTAATCGAGAAATCTGGTACTCACGCTCTCTTAGACAATGAAGGCAATATTCCGCAGCAAACAATTTTGACACCGGTCCCTGTGATCGAGACCGCAAGTTAACCACCTGGAACGACGAAGCATTCAAAGAAGCAAAAGTTACGGAAGGGTACGCTCTGTGAGAAGCTTGTCAGGAAACTTCGTATCTAACGAAGGTCCACTTGTGTATCGATGGAACTACATTTCATGCCTTGGCCCTCGGCGTAAAACACAGTTTCAACTGAGGAAGCGCTATCATGAACGTATCCAAGAACTTCTCGTCAAAGTCCTCCATCGTTTCGCCTGGCACAAAACCAATATCAAAGTTCTGCACGATGGCAGACACAACGGTCCGCAGCGTCAAGAAGGCAAGACCTTTGCCAGCGCAGTTATGCAATCCTGATAAAAGTGAGTAAGATTCATTCCTCTGCTTCGAACATACAAAACATACCGAGTTGGAAAGGCAGAAACGGCGCGCCATCAGTACCCATCTCTTTCTTCTTCTCGTCCCATCGTTCAGGTATGAAGTCGTTCGGTTGCTGCCACCACCTCGGATCTCGCTGTATGAGAAAGTACGGCACAGAAACATTGACATGGCCTGGAATATGGACGTCGCCAATTTTCAGACCGTGCGCCGGCGTTTCGCGTGGACTGCCTTGCAGTATGGGAGGATTGAGGCGGAGCGTCTCATTGATGATGTCGTCGATGTATGTTAACGTTTTGACTTTCTCATAGTCCCATGCGGAGTAGCCTCCTGGCGCGGCGGTGTCCAGGAGGGTTTGGAGCTTGCGTTGGATGGATTGATACTTGGCGAGGTAGAAGAGGATGTTTGTGAGGGTAATCGCGGTTGTGTCACTTCACAATGTGAGTAGGAGGATGTAATAGGGCTATCAGTTACCTACGTGCCGGCGACGATCACGATTCGAGAGTCATCGGTTAAGGATTCTTTAGTAGGGGAGGCGGAAACATCTTTGTCTTTGATGGCTTTAAGCAACCACGATGCGACGTCTTGGGGCTCGTTCTCGCTATCCCATACCTGATGTGTATGTTAGCCGCTTCTCAATCGTCTTGTAGCTCACAACCTAAAAATACGCACCCGTTCCTTCTCGTCTATCTCCCTTTGACATATTCCAAAGAACTCTGAGAACCCTGCAGCAGCGCCTGGAATCGCACCCAGTAGATTGAGCAGCCAAGGAACCGTCTGAAGTAAGCCAAGTGCAGCCACATGTTCGTGGATGTTTTTGATAGCTGGATGCTCCTGCCCGCTCGTTATGGTGTTGTAGTCCTTGCCGAAACCTATCTCGCCCATGACATCGAATGCAAACAAGTTCGCCCACATAGTGACGTCCATGGGTTGATTGGCATGGTTCCAAATTTGGCTGATGAAAGCATCGACTTTGTTTTTAACACGCGGTTGATATGTTGCCAGTGCTTCAGATTTTCAGCCTAGATCATTTTGAGCAGCGAGAAACGCACCTTTGATGGACAAACCTCTATCCCAGGCGCGTCGCCGCGACCGATAAAGTTTCGTATCACGCGTCATGTTGATAGACACTTTTCTGTCATCGTTACCGCTCTGTCCGTACCATGTCGCTTTTCTGCATTCCGAACTTGCGCCGTAGAGGATAGGGATGGCAGCTTTATCGAGTATGCTAATTTCGCGAGGTCCTGACATATTGTCACTCTTAAATCACAGCCGGAGAAAAATGTGGAGGTACCTGTACGAACAACATCTCCATAGTGTTGGTGAAAGTTCCCCAGTTCCTTGGAGTACTGGCGGTTTCTTCCGTTCAGGTAAGTCGCGTAGAACCGCGTGAGCTTAGCCGGGAGTGGACCTTTGAACTTGCGACACCGATGGAAGAAGAGCCGGTAGATAGCAATGCTGAGGATTGTGCTGATGTTGAAAGAGATGAAGGCGAGAGAGGTTTGTGCGAGGGCTGGCAAGAAGCTTTGACCGGCGATTAGCGCAAGTGTAGATGTATAGCCTATGAATGCGATTGCGTATACGGCGAGAAAATGAAACATGTAGAGCTCGAACTCGATCCCGTTGATTGATGCATGGAAAAGAATGCCGAGTAGGGCGCTGGTGCGCACTATAAGAAGGATATTTGATGGAATTATTCTCTCCATGACTTGGACAGCAGGTAGCTTGAGGGGGGAGGAAGAAGCTGTTCTCGGACAGATCTCCGCGGCGGGGCAGTAGCAGTAAAATAGCGAAACGAGCCACACGAGACGTCCAAGAGTGCGAACGTAGTGGTGGTGTCGTATTTCGCTCAGTCAGCACGTCGACTTGGTTGATTGGCTGATACCCACGCGCTGCGTAAGGACACTACAGACGCAACATCAGCAAATACCCCAGATAGCAGGTAGTAGAGCGCAAGGCTGGTCAAGTACCATTTTCGACGCCTATGTTGTCCGCAAAGCTGCTTTGTGGTCAAGCTTTTCCAGAGGATAGCTCCGAAGTCGCGCGTCTAGTCATGCGTCGGAAAGCGATGAGGCAGGGTAGGGGGTTATCGCTGAATCCGTGCAGCTATAATCAAGCTCCACCTTTTGATCTTGGGCTATTACAATGCTTCTTGTGGTTCTCTCGTGTGTTTTTCTCGTGTAGTGGTAAAGGAGATTACGGCATGCGCAGGAGCAGTTCCATACTTGGGGGTAATCTCTGTTATCCACATCCCGATCGTAGACTCAAAAACACCTATAGTCAGGGGGAACATAGTTTCCCACTGAAGAAGCAGAAAACGTTCCCATAATGATGAGGATTGGAGAGAAAGGCTGGACAGCAGGTAGATTTGACCGTGGTCAAAGCGCGCTCATGACGTATGCTCGACCTCAACACGACACTCTTCCGCTATCAACACGGACCTCGCTTCATCACTTCAATGATCACCAAGCTTCACCTCAATTTCGACGGTCTCATTTCGATGCTCGGGAAGTTGCCAATAGATCTCGCCGAATCTCGTGGCATTTGTCGACCAGCCGGCTAGCGTTTTGAAACATGTAGTGGTTTCCAACAGATTGCTTTTGTCATGCCGTGCTTGACCACTGCATTACACATGTTGTGCGCCTTTCAGAGCGAGGCCACCAGGATGATCGCGATCTCTCTCATTTTTTCCGTCCATGTTAAATCGCCTCTCGCGTCAATACAACGCCATATACGTCGTTTTTTAACATAGACATCACCATCTCTCCCATGTGGCGGTGCGGCTCCCAGACAAGCTTTTCGAACCCGGTCCATGGTCCTTCATTTTTGCCTACCGCGTGTTCTACGTTGCGCTTCCTCTTTAGCCATCTTGTCCCCCGCGACCGATAGAAAGAGGTCAGGAGGCACTCCAATTGACGCACACAAGACTTTCGCACGCGTGGCGCTATATCGATGGCCTCACATCATTTGCTCGCTTCGTTTCGAGTTTATCCCCTGGTCGGCTTTTATATGCACCCCAGATCACTCCCTGGGTGCGCATGGCAGTCGGCAATGCATTGCCTATTGCAGGGCACATTTATATTGCGACTAACGGATGAAAGGGCGAAATAGCTGGCAAGCGGCGAAACAGTGCGACTTGCCCCACAGAACAAATATAACATCGGTTCAGAGCTCAAAGACTTCTGCCTAAAGAACGGGGCAACGTGTGCGATCGAGAAGTCTTTATATACCACATTGAGCGGCTTCCCAGACAGGATCAGCGCGCCGTTTACGATCCTTTCGTGAAATTCCCAGCTCGAAGAAACAATCGCATCGTTCAATATGAAGTTCACTGTTACCGCCCTTTCGCTTGCTGGCCTCGCTGCCGCCTCCCCCGTGGAGCTTGCCGAGAGGCAGGGCAGCTGCCCTTCGGTGTACATCTTCGGTGCTCGCGAGACCACTGTAAGCCCAGGGTACGGCACTGCTGGTGGTTTAGTCAACCAGGTCAAGGCTGCCTACCCAGGGTCCGGCTCTGAGGCCATTGTCTACCCAGCGTGCGGTGGACAGTCGTCTTGCGGTGGTGCCAGCTACGACAGCTCCGCCAGCCAGGGAACCGCTGCTGTTGTCAAGGCCGTGACGGCCTACAACCAAAAGTGCCCGAACACCCAGATTGTGGTCATCGGCTACTCTCAGGTACGAAGCATTGCACCAGTCGCTTTATTGGTAGTAATTGTGCATAGGGTGGTCAAATCTTCGACAACGCCCTCTGCGGCGGTGCTGGATCTACTCTGACCGGCAACGCTCTCGCAGCCGTCAAGGCCGCTATCTTCATGGGCGACCCGCACAACCGCAACGGTCTGCCGTACAACGTCGGCACCTGCAAAGCTGGAGGCGTAAGCTTTTTGTTCTCAAAACGAAAGAATCAGTCGCTAACGTATCTAGTTCGCCGCTCGTCCCAGTGGCTTCACCTGCTCACCTGCAAACCCCAGCATCATCCAGTCTTACTGCGACTCCACCGACCCCTACTGCTGCAATGGAAATGACGCCAACTCGCACCAGCAGTACGTCAACAAGTACGGCTCCCAGGCGCTTGCTTTCATCAAGAGCAAGCTCAAGTAAGCGCATGCATTGGTATCGCTGGGGCTGTGTTTCAATAAAAGCACGACTTCAATAGTATTCAGCTGTGCGAAAATGTATATATCGATATCAGGACAAGCTCCAAAAACCTTTTCTCCTCTTGAAGCATGCAAGGACTTCGGCTGCGCTTTCGTGGATTGTTGACAACTAGGGTTCCTCTGCTGCAGGACCCTGATAAGCCAAAATCCATAATTATTACGTTCTTCGCGTGTAATCATACGGAGGAAATTGATTTGACTACAGTGCCTCTCCTATCGGTCAAAAGCGCTGATGATCCTGCGTTTGCGAGATACCACTTGTAAGCTGAGCCTTCTAGTATGTACTGGCGAACTTCCTCGTATCTCGGAGGTACTTCTATCTTGAGGGGATGGTGAATGGTTCGGTACAATTCACCAGTTGAGTCAGGCTCTCCATAGGTATCCCATGGCGCCATTTTCTCCGCGGTTGACATGTTACCGGTCGTATCTCGGGATGGCTCTTCGTCGATGAGAGGTCATTCCAACGTCAAAAAGTTGCGCAACTGATATGAAATGCGCCTAATCTGTTAGCTAGCTACAATCGGTAAACCTTGCAACAAACAGTTGACTTTCCACTCGTCCTTATCGTAGCCAATGTATGTACAGGACAAGAACCAAAAAGTACATTCGTATGCTCGTCGTATAAGCACGCCGTCTGCATCTTCCAGTAAAGGTACTCCAGAATTCGCGACGACTGGTAAGCCCTGTGCCGAATGATTGCTTGGCAAGTGATGTGTTGGAGTGGGAGGGTGTCTTCGATGAATGTATGCAGGCGCCAACGAAATGGAAGTAGGTCGATTGCGAGGTGGATGTGCTGCTGGCGAGCCATGACAATTGCCGAAAGGAGTGCGGCCATCCAAAGTAGGACTGGAAAACAGGAGTCGGTGATGGATGTATTCCATTGATGATGGTGGGTGCCGTTCGCCAAGTTGGGAAGGCATGTTATCCATAGATGTACTGAGCGAGGCGACGGGCTCCGATATACGATCCATAAGGGATTTAGGCATGCTGTACAATATGACTTTGCCCGCAAGTTGTAGAATTCGAACGGATCATGTAAGAAAGGTTCATTGGTATCGAGGCCGGAAAAAAAGAAGGCTGATGGCGATCAGGCTGGAAATGAAAATCCGACCAAGCGCTGAGCCTCATCACGTCTCCTGGCCTTATGCAGGCTGCAGTGTCAACCCCAATCACGTCTGCTCTACAGGCGAAGAAGCTGCAAGGTACAGGCAGAATGACCCAACGCATGCCCTCAAAGTAGACATAGGCGTAAACTGCACTGCCGCCGGAACTGATGCCAATGATGTACGATGGAGTGGTCGCCTCGTAGAAGGACCAGATCAAAAGTCTGACGAATGGGAAGTTGAGCTAGTCACCTCCAAATCAATTATACAGATGGTATTGACAGTATCGTTACAGAGCTCCAAGCCGAGCGCTACGCATTAGGCCTAGATTCGGCACCAGCTTTTGTCGTTTTCACCAGCGCAGCCCACCCGTCGCTGTTGCCCTCGGCTTCATCCTCTGCTATTCGCGCCTCCCTCTCTGCCAAATCTTGCTCCGCCGCTGCTTGAGCGGCTTCCATGGCGAGCTCGGTACCGTCCTCGGTGGCTGCATCGGCAGCCGCGACAGGCTCTGGCCATTGCAGATCGACCTGCTCCTGCGACAGCCCCAGGGCCAGCGCTTCAGCGCGCATCCTCCTTATGACCACAGGCTTCTGCATCAATGTCCAACGAAGCGCCCATCCCATGGGACCCAGCTCCTTGATGCGCATCTCGCTCTGCTTCAGCAGGTATTCGTCGAGACCGCCCTCACGATCCATTGTCTTGAGCACCTTGGATGTGATGCGCAGATGTACCCGCTTCTTCAGAGCGACCGAGTATAGACTTTTCGACAGCACGTTGGGCTTCCAGTAACGGCGCGTCGTGGTTTCCGTCTTCCTAGAGACATTGTTGCCGAACTCGATCTTCTGCAGGCCGTAGAGACCCCTGTTGGACTGCTTGAACAGCTCTCTCGCGCCATATGGGTATGGGGGTATGTCGGCATCTTGGGGAATGATATATTTGGGCAGATGCGAGCCGAGATCGCCGCCGCGTCGCCGTGCGAGGGGGTTGCCGTGGAGGGCGGAGGACGATGTGAAGCCGCGCTGTGACGACTGTGAGGTACCGGAGAGGGATCTGGCGGTAGCAAGGCTCCCAGAGAGTAATTGACACCGTGGTGGCATAGTAAGATGGCTGCCGGCGTGGGGATTTGACAATGGCGATGGGATGGATTGAGGTTGATGGTTGTTGGACAAGAAAGTTGCCCGTCGTGGTCCGAGCTTTCCTAAGCTAAGATCAGCCTCGACGTGCACCCTCGCCACGGTGCCTAAACCTGACCGCGTCTTGCATGATCACAGCACCCATCTCGCTTCAATCTGACCAAGATACAATACTCTCGCCCTTGACAACCCTCTCGCAGTATTGGCTTGTTGGTTCCACAGACTGCTTGCGCAAAAGCCTTCATTCGACCTCATCCTAACGTCCATTTTGATCACATCCAAAATCATGTCCCGTCGCTCAGTGCGCTTCGAATTCCAGTGCGATAACGGACGTCTGAAATACAATCACGACATTGACTCTCGTCTCCTTGGTCCTCTCTCAGCGAATCCAAACCAACATTACCAAACCCAATTCCTTAACACCATCCACCCCATCATAGCCGAGCACTACTCCGCCTGCCTAGACGCCTCCGGACCAATATGCAACAGCTGCGACAAGCGGACCAAAGTAGTTCTCACGTCACCCATGTCATGGCTTCACCGCTCTGAGGACCCATTTGTGAATATCCTCGTAACTCCAGTTTGTGAGAGTGGGGGACGTTGCGAAATGCAGGCACGCACGGAGATCCAAAAACTTATGGAGGATGTTGGGACAGGAGATCAGGGTGAGTTGCTCGCCTGTAAAGTTTGTGGCAAGGTGGAGGGCGCGCAGAGGTGTTCGAGGTGCAGGGCGGTGAGTTATTGTGGGAAGGGGTGTCAAAAGGCGGATTGGAAGGTGCACAAACCTGCGTGTAGGGCGGCAGACTCCACCTGAGTAAGTCATCGGTTTCTTCATGGCGTTCAGAGCTGTTCAGATGATCTAGATACAGAATTGAAACCATCCATTAAAAGTAAATGGTCACATGTATCCGCGTTAGCGTGTTGGTCCGTGTATTTACTAGCGTCTCTTTCTCAAATCTCCCGATCCGAACGCCGTCCACCAGCCGCGCCAACATGAGGTCGCATAACCATCGCTTTTCATCTCTCCGCATTATCTATGGAGCATAGCCCAGAGATATAGTGCTGCGAATTTGCAATTTTCAGATGCTACCTTTTCGGCCCAGGATTACGCTTCGTACCCTCTTCGTTCCACAAAGGCCGCGTCCTCTAGCAAGTCGAGGCATCAAGTCGAAAACAGCAGGGCGTAAGTGCCGTCCAATCAATAAAGGCGGCTCGAATCTGTTCGAAGTATTTTCGGCCTACGTCACCCAGAAGTCATCGCCAGCCCTAACTGAACCTGGAAGTGCACTTGCTGGTATTGAAGAGCGGCGAGGATTCCAGAGCGTCTTCGAAGCTCAAAAACCGTCTGGAAATGTTCAACTTCATCACAAAAGTCCTGCTCTCGTAAACCAAAAAGAACTGTCAGCAACACCAAAATTCAAAACGAAGGGGCCAGGGAAACTGTCGCTACAAGTCGGTCGGGGCCGTGGACATCAGAAATATGAAGCGACTCGCGCAGAAATTCGGTCCTCTTATGGTCAGCCAATAGCTGCCATTGCGTTTACCAACTCCGCAATTTCGTTACCGCGAATTGATAGCAAGGCTGGGTTCGACTTCATTGCCTCATTCACCGTCGATGCCGCTCAGTCGGTATACATTCCCGGTTAGTTGACCTAGACAGTACCGACCCTCAAATTTCATCGATGCTTATGTCTATCCAAGGTGAACCACCCCAATTATTGCCTCTTGCTGCCTCGGTTGTAACTCTCAGTGAGCCATCGTCCGAGCAACCGATCCCGATCCTCTACAATTTCCCGAATGCATTGTTTGCAAGTGTTCGACATTTGAGTCCTAACTTTCGATTCGGAACCCTCGACGTCTTCACATCACCCACACATCTGCTTGATATTCTTCGGGGAAGGACCGCGTTCATCGCCACCATGTTACCTGGCGGTCCTATGTCGCTACGTGTCACTAGTCTTTCTGAGATCGACTCAGCGCACCAGGAAGCCGGTCGCCCTCGGAGTCTAGGTCGAGGACAAGATTTTGAGGAAGCCTTGACTCGCCCAAGCACCATTCTGCCCTCGAGACACTACCGCGCCATTCGTTACATGTTTGGTAGCCTTTCTATGGGAATCATCAATGAGATTGATGCCTGGGATCCAAGGCAAAGTCATGAGTCCGGCTGTGCACCTTTCCAATCGAGTGCGACTTGTCGAGAGCCTAAGGACGGTTTTCTTTTCTCAGGTCGCCTGTTCAATAACTCGGAACTGGTCGAGATCAAATCCATGAAACGACCATCGAGAGGATCAATGGATAGTAGAAGTCAGATTATGATCCGTCGGGCCTGGTTCTCACGCTTAGAGCGCGTCTGTTTGGGCGTGATCGAGCCGAAAGACGGCAGTATCTGGATACAGGACCGTGCCATCGATTTGTCCAAGTGGGAAATGCAACACCAACTGGAACTGCAAAGAGCGTACGTGGTTAACCCCTCTTCCCAAGGATTTACTGACTTATACCCTGGGTATAGGCACACCTTTGTCCGCGAATTGAAAGCCGAAGTCGCGAAAACGTCGACTGGGATTGTTCTTGGTTTACCACAGAACAAGGGAAAAACAAGTTACTGGGAGCTGTATGAGGTCAACAGCGATAGGCCTGTGTTTACTCGAGCTATGGAGTTGGCGAAGGGGATGGTTAAGTATGATGCTGATAAGACTAGAGCTGTGTGAGGTAGGCATTTGGCCAAGGAGCAGAGGAAGGTGTCATGGCCCCACGCTAATCAAATACCGAACGCCACTTGAACTCTAGAAACTAACACGGATGCCATGGGGTAATGTCTGTGCATAAGGGCTCTACCATGTCTATAACTCGTCTTTAATCTGCCAATATCGACCTTGCAAGCACTAACTTCATCACCTCTTTGAATCCTTGACTAAAGTTCTCAATTGTCAATTTTAATTCAAATATACGATGCCGATCTCAGATTCGGACCGTCGACAAATTCACCGATTCGTAAGTTATAGTATCTGTGTTTAGCTTCAGAGAGCCCTTGCTCGTACACAGATAACTCCTACGTCACTCGCGCTCAATGACACATCCGCTAAGAGACGACCTAAGACACTATATTCACTTCTATGCGAGCAGGAAAGTACTTTTCTCGGCCAGGGCCTTTGAGCAAGCTCTAATTAACTACGACGCGGGCTTTTTCAGTTGCAATACAGTTTCCATAGTGCACTATGATTTCGACAGCTTGTCTCTTGTAGTCCAAGCCGAAATGGATGCATGGAAACCAGTAATGGTCACGGTGCTTGATTTCACCTAACTTCCCATACACTAACCCCTAGATTGTACGTGTTGGAAGCAGTCTGCTGGGCATGTGGACAATGTGTGGCAAACACAGGCCCGCAACGAACGCGCTGCTCAGATTTCAGATGCTGCGGAGACTACGTTGCTGGGATCCCAGTGATTATTTCCAAAGGGTGGAGCTCGCGGAACCAGCGCAATTTGCGCATTACTTTGTGGTTTTGTCGAAAGATTTGACTCTCCTGTGGGACGGGGAGTGCGTTTGCGACCGCGATTGAAACGAAATTAACACATTTGCTCTTCTTCTTCATGGACTACTGGCCCAACTCAAAAAAGTGGTGCCCAATTTACTAGTGACCGATGCATCGTTGTCCCATCAGAGGATAGGGACAAGGCAGCTCGAACTTGACATTTCTTCGAAATGCACCTCAAAAATTGATTGGGTACTATCTCGCGCAGAAGCTAGGGGTGGATCCGCCTACGTGCTTGCCTTTTTCTAAGGCCTAAAGTGTGCATTGTTCTTCTCATTGTGGGCTCAAGTCGTTATTGTTCCTGCTTTGTTGGATATCTTATGGTATAGTATTAATTACAGTGTTAGTGAGCTCTAATGGCAAGTGGTTTGTTCTTAACATACGTACCATTTCCTAAGAGGAAATGTTAGCACGTTGTAGTGCTAAGATTCACACTCGTTTCCGCCTTTTCGAGACAGGAACTGCAAGTGAAGCTACTACTAGCTCGTTTATCTAACGAAAAACGCTAGTTTCAATGCTGTTCTAGAATCCTCTCAGACATTCTCTCCGCCAGCGCATATATTGTCGACATAGGATGCCCCGGCGGCAAGAACGGCATTGCGCTCGCATCTATCACGCGCAATCTCTCCACTCCAAACACCTTTCCCCTTGCATCCACCACGGCCATTCTGTCGTTTGCCCTTCCCATCTTACACGTACAACTAGCATGGGAGATGGTCACTGCACTTTTTTGGACATACTTGAGCAGCTGGAAATCGGTCGTCGTATTACCGGGCAGTATCTCTGGACCAACGAGTACCGATGAAAGGGAAGGGTGTGCGAAGATCTCTCGGGATCTCTTGATAGCAGCTACAGCTAACTCCTGGTCTCGTTTGTCTGTCAAATGGTTGATGTGGATGACTGGTGGATCTACCATGGAGGGTGAGGAGATGGTGACAGTTCCTCGGGAGAACGTGGTGACAAGTATTACGGTCAGTCCGCCGTACTCGCCATCGTCTGGAGGAGGTCCAGGGAAGGATGAGGAAGTGAAGAACTCGAAATCGGGCCAATCTTCTGGGAAGGTACTCAGTGCTGCTGCGGTCTGATTTGTAACCAGTCGATGAGGTGCCTTCTCCCACGCTGTACGTCACAGTCAGTATATGCCTTGGTCAGGTAGTCATTCGGCGTGAGCGACTTACACACCACTTCGCCACCTGTGCTCGCCAAAGGTCCGGTACCGTCCCTCAAGTAGTCCTCCACAGCGGCAGTATTCTTCGCTGGTGAATTGAGCATGTTGGAGCTCGACACGCTCAATTTGCGCGTTACACCAACAGCGGGATGGTCCTTTAGACATCAGCATTCGATCACGCACAAGTCTCGCTCTAACAAGTACCTCCATCCCTTGTCCCACACCCGGTGCGTCTACCAGCACAGCAATGTCATATTTCTCTAACGTTTCCTTCGGTCCAATACCACTCACCATCTGCACAAGTTAGGGACATAATTATTGCCAGATCTCGCACTTTTCGAGCGCTCGGAAAATGTTACTCGGAGTGCCAAAACACGTAGCTGTAACTTACTGCGAGATGATTAGCAGAATAATATAATCGCTATTCGTACCTCACAACTCACCCAACAGTTGTGGACTCTGAAAAGCGCCAGCACTAAGAATCACCTCTTTGCCAGCAGCGAGTTTGAACTCCTTGCCATGTGTGTTACATAACACACCAACAGCTTCGTTTCCCTCGAACAAGATCTTGGTCGCCATAGTCGAAGTATACACGAAGAGGTTCGGTCGCTGCAGAGCCGGACTGAGAT